>SDBV01002854.1_pt1 | contig 25802 bp, 14 predicted proteins | sample 2277081 | NCBI WGS metagenome assembly SDBV01 (sample SAMN10402039, study PRJNA504765) | marine sediment metagenome | isolation source: marine sediment core GS10_PC15, 223 cmbsf | place: Arctic Ocean: Southern Knipovich Ridge | collected 2010 | reverse complement strand
TGTTTAAAATATGCGAGTTTAAAATCGGCATAGGGCGGTTTTTATTAATCCAATCTAGCATCATATTTTTTATATCTTGTTCTATATCTCTTTTGGAAACATTATTGAAGAATCTATTGATCAAGTAATTGTTTTTGGGTTCATCAGTAAAGTATCTAAAGATAAAATTCACTATACCGTTTTCAATTAAATAGTTTCGCCTTTCAAGGTATTCTTGCCATTTTGATTTCCAATCCTTTAAATTGAATTTGTAATGTTGGGGGCATTCAAATGTTAATGCTCTTCTAGAATTTATCAATTTTAGAATTAAATCAGTTTGAGTTTCGAGTTTATGGTGGTTTTTATGAATTACTAGTACTAATCTATTTATATCTATAGAATATTTGTCGTTTTTAAAGATATGGTGTCGCTCAAAAGTTATTGAAGTCATACCGTGAATTTTTTCGAAGCTTTCAAGTAGTATTGGATCAAGGGTTAAAATATCAAGACCTAAATCTCTAATTAAGAGCATTATTACATGAAATTTAATAGTAGATCCAGCATACCAACTAGGATTATAACTCTTAGGAAGAGTTGGAGCTAGTCCACGAGTTTCTATATATTGCCAAGATTTATCAAAAATTGTTGAATAGACAGTACTCGGAAATATTGATCTTATTTTATTTAGCATAGTCATCAGACCATCCCAAGAATAAATGTATCCTTTTGTTAAACGTCCTAAAGAATCATAATGTACTAATTTCCTAATAGGTTTCAATAATTGAGGTTTGTTCCTAGCTTTTGAAATTTCGAACCAAATGTTAAAGGCCAAATCAAATTCAGGTTTAAAGTAGATAGTACTTTGGTTAATTGAGTCATAAATGTATTTTTCATTAAATGGATTGCTAAATATGAAGTCAATGATAAAATTTTCAATGTTAAACTTAAGATTATTTAGATTTAGTTGTTCTACGTTCTTGATATCCCTGATGTTTTTCTTTAAAGTTTCCTTTGATAGAAATCGGATTTTATAAATCATATTAAAAAGTGTTGATTTCTCAAGTTTTCTGAATTCATAATTTCCTTTAAGATGTGAATCTTTTAAAGCTCTAGCTCTGTTAAAAAAAATCCTTGATAAATCTGTGTCAAAAATTCTGGCGTGAGGAAAACATTTTCTAATGATTTCTTTTATATCCTCAAAGAATTTTCTTTTTATCGATATACTGATTTTAGATGAGGAAGAATGTAAATTTGTTTCTGTGGAGAATGCCAGCTTGTAGAGATTTTGAAATTTGGTTTCAATTGTATTCCAAGAACTGGATAACATATCTTTGTATCTTTTTGATAATCTAGTATAGAAATCATCGAAGGTTTTTTTCATTGGAGAATGTGTTTTTAGAGAATCTTTTTTATCACTGATCCAATTATATGTAAATCCAAGTTTTTTCGATAATTCAACGTATGATGGTCTTTCTAAAATTCCTTTTTGAAATAAAATTTCTTTTAGAAAATCAATGAGTTCTGTATATTCCTGTCTAATTTTGGATAATTGCATTTTTTTACCTCTATTAGATTTTTAATTTAAATATTTTTTCCATCCTTTGGTTTTTTTCAGTTGCTTTTAGCGTGCAGACTGATTTTAAAGATTACTATAACGCGCAATCTTATTGTATTAGAATTCAGCCTTACTATATATATCTATTCTATGAATGGGTGCATCTATGAAGTTTATATTATATTAAACTGGTTTATTTTTGATTAAACTTCAGTTTTTGTATTCGGTTTTGAAGTTCTAAAAACTTAGGATTTGGTAATTTCTGGCACTTTCGATAGAAGGTGTAGTTTATAAATATTAAACTAGAAAATAGTTGTGTTATCGAAAAAGGAGATGAAGCACTTTTATCCTCATCTTATCACGAGAATACTGTTATATCTCCGTCAACAGAGATTTAGCAAGGAAGAGGTACTCACAGAAGATCTTATTGAAAGGTTTAATAAGTCTAAGAGTAGAATTTCTCAAACTCTTACATTTTTAACCACTCACGACTATATTGAGAGAAAACTTGTTCACAATCTTAATAATAACGGCTCGCGCCATAGAATATCCCTTACGCCTAAGGGTTTACGTATAGCTGAAGCAGTTTTATCGGAGGGATTAGATAATTTAGAAAAGAAGGTAATCGAAGCTTTAAAACTTCGCATTAATAATTCATCTCATTATAGTTCTTTTAATGAACCGCAATAAGGGCAAATTTTTTGTTTAGTTTCGATTAATGAAAAACACTCGCGACACTTGATATAATCTTTTGGATTAAACTTTTTTTTAGCATTTTTATCATCATTAAACATATTATCAACAAAATATTTGATTTCTGCTGCTTTAAGTAGATTTTGGTCTATCTTATGAGGTTTTTGATTATCTATAGAGGCTTTTTTAGATTTTTTTATAACGATCCTGGAGTTTTCTTTACTTGCCGACTTTCTTTTGCCTTGTTCTCTAATTTTTTTTAGGATCATTTTATTCTTTCTATTGATATCTCCTCTCTTTAACCAATGTCTTTCAATATGCGGTACTGAAAGTAGAAATGGTCTTTTAACAGAATTAACTCGGACGATACACTGTCCTTGTTCTAAAATAGATACATAATCTTCATTCTCTTCCTCAAGGTTTAATAATTCACGAATAAAACCTCTTTGCATATGATTTTTGAAAACAATTAAAACACCGCAGTTAGCTAAAATTTCTTCACTTATTTGAGGTCGTGTGGCAATTGTAATCAAACATTCCCCTGTTCCTCTTTGTAAAAGGGCGATATCTTCTAAATAAGTAGTTAATTTAGTTTGATAAGTTAAGTCTTTTGGGACGAAGTATTGAGCATCTTCGACAATGGTAATGTGTTTTATCCCTTTAAAATCATAAGCTCCTTGAGTTAAATTTTTATCCCACAAATATTTTAAGACCATATTCAAAAAAAAAAGGGCATCTTCTTTTTCTCCACCTAAACGAATTATAGAGCTCAGGTCGATTAGAATATTTTTATCAAATAACTCTGTTATTTTTAATTTATATCTAGTAGCGAAAATTTTTTTTAGTGGTCCTAAGGAGAATCTTCTTATTCTATTTTGGATACTAACAAGGCTTTGATGCAACATTGGAATTTGTCTTTGCATTGTATCTAGATAAATTTTACATTGATCATAGAATCCTTTCCAGCTCTGATATTGTGGATTACTACAAACCTTTGTTAAAATATCTACTAACACTTTTTCCATTTGCGGAGAAAATTCAGAAGACTCGTCTAAAAACTGACCACTTTTTAAGATATCAAAGATTCTTTCTGCGTGAATTTCAGAGTTGGAACCCTCTGGATTGAAAATATTTATTGAAAAATTTTCTCCAGGTCTGATTACTAGCAGATCCTTAATTATATCTTGTAGATAAGTATATTCACCCTTAAATTCTACTAGTAAAAAGGGTATATCATAATGCTTCTTAAAATTAATTAAAAAGTATTGTAAAAAATTACTTTTACCTGAGCCCGTAGCGCCACACACAAACATATGCCTTTCAAGGTCTTTCATTGAAAGAAAAAATTTATGTCTCTTTCTTCTTCGTTTCACAACTTTTCCTATTTTAATATTTCCTTTTCTTGAAGTGTATCTTGAGGGAGTCTTTAATTCAATAATATCTTGATCAACAATGAAAAAAGAACCAATAAATAAAATAATTGAAAAGAATAGAAAAGAAGTAGAAAGACTACTTGTTATATCAGTTCCAGAAGATCCCGGTACCAACGGTCCCCCTAATGTTTCAAAATCTAAAATAAAAAAAAACATCATTACAGCTACAAACATTGACAGGATATACCTAAATTTACTCATAGGATATTCCTTTAATCGTGAGATGCAGAGTAGGATAGTAATAATTAACAGAACTAACGTAAATATGAAATAAATTTCTATGGGACTCATCAATATAATTAAGTCTGTTATGTTTTAAACAACACTAATATGAAGAATTTATTAAAATGCTCTATATACTGTAATTACTTAGAAAAGGGAGTAATTCCAATTTCAGAAAAAAAAATGGGAGTTAGGTATTCGGAGTTGGAGGATAAAATACATCGCGTAGATTTATCTCAATTCCAAAACGTTGGTTGCCACAGTGTTTGCATACAAGCATACAGTCGTTAAAAGATCCTGAATGAATTTCAGTCACCTATAATCGATCTATACGTCTATGCTCTTCACACCGAAGGCAATAAACCCAATATCGCTTAGTTTCTAGCAGAGATTCTTACGTAATTCTCACTGAAATTGAATTACATTATTTATTTTTAATATAACAATTTAAATTACAACAATCAAAAAAAATAAAAAAAAGAATTTAATATTTAAAATAAAACTCAGTTATTAGTTTTTGCTTAAGATTTTTCTCCTTATAAAACGTTTTATATAACAGAACCCTTGGTTTAGGCTCAATACTGTGTTTAAAATTTAAAAACTCTGTAATTAGTTTTTGCTTAAGCTTTTTCGGTTTAAAACGTGATTCACTTAATTGAATTCCTATCTTGAATCCAATTAATCGGTGTTGAGATTGGCTTTTGCTTTTTTTTATATCCATAATAGTCAACTCCTAAATAGGTTTCTTGAAGGATTGTTGTGAAATTATAACGAGCCTTAAATTTAAATAAGAAAATGCATATTATAAATATGATATATTATACTTAGTCTTCAAATCAATACCAAAAATAATGATTAGTATCAACAATGTAAAGAAGAGATTAAATATGAGGATAGACCAAAATAATAGAAGAATAGATATAGATATAGTTTTTTATTTATTTAATAATCCCAATAAAACTAATACAGAAATAACTGAGGAAATGAGAAGACTGGGACATAAAAGACCAACAATTCAAACTCATATTGTTAAATTAAGAAAAGCTAGATATATAATCCGTAGAGAAGACAAATTGTACAAAATTAATCCATATATAAAAGATCCTGATAAAGATATGAGTCAACAAATAAATTATGGGATTCTAAGCGATAGAGTTGAGCAGTCAAAACTTAATTATACAACATATTTGGAAATTGAGCTATATCGTCGATTAACAAGTATCACTTCATTTGATTATAAATACGTTTTCAAACCAGAGAAGGATTTTCAAAAGATCCGATTTTCTAATGCTACCATTTCCCTTTTAGGTAAGTTATTATATTCTCTAATCAGAAACGTATTTATTTTAAATCGTGATACTTGGTTTCTTACAAAGGACGTAATATATGATTTTTTTGTAGGTTTTTATGGAGAATGGAGTAATGATCCTATGATTTTCGAAATTATAAAAAAGTTAAGAAAACAGTATTATGACTTAGGATATATTCCAATAAATAACGAGTCTCCTTTTACCTTACCTTTAAGTAACACACTAGATCTAGTACGCCAAGATGAGGAAAGGGAAATTAATTTGAAAATTAAGGATTTTAAACAGAAGATAGATAAAAAGAAAACTAATGAACAAGTTTATAAAAATGCAATTTATGAAGAAACACTTAGGGATGAAACAAGAGAAAGAATAAAGCAGGGGAAACTTAAAGAAGGTGAGATTTTAATGAAGTTTCAGACGGAGGAAGAGTTTAAACAGATGATACGAGACTATGAAAAGGAATTGGGAGAGTTTAAACGTGAAATAAGAATAGATGACTTAAAACCAATATATTTAAATCTTATAGATGAAGAGTTGGATAGAAATAAAGATGATCTTAAGAAACTAAGTCTTTTACAAGATTTAAAAGTTTCAATTGAGAAAGAGAATCACCCTTTTACGCTTATTAAAAATTTAAAGATCAAATGGTTCGATGGTAAACCTCAAATTACAGAAACTAGAGTATTTGATACTATTGATCTCTTAAAAGGAAAAATTACAGAATTACCTTTACCTAAAAGTGACAAAAGGTAAAACACCCTTAAATTAAATTTTAATTAAATATATTCCAAAAACTTTCAGGAACATCTGTACTAGTTGGAAAGAACTTAATAGTATCAGATCCGATATTTGAATAATCTAGGAATCTATATTTCATTATATTCATTAATTTTTCGGAATACCGGTGAAAGAAAGCTTTAGGATTTATACCAAATATTTTTCGTGTATACCACCGAATTAAATAGACTACGGCATCAGCAATCTGTAAACCCGTTGTGATGAGATCTAATCAACTATAGAATCTATTAAATCCCATTAAGTTAAAAATATGAATAAAAATTATAATCAATTTTAAAGGAAAAATTATTATTGATATTTTCTATATATTTTAATTTTGATTTACTCTCTTTATCTTTTTACACTCATTAATTTTCTCTTCTATTTCTGATGATTTATCTTCTAAATCTTGTATTCCCTCAAGTGCTTTTTGATAAAATTCAATTGCTTTTTCCCATTCTTCATGCATTCTAAATATATCTCCAATTGTATCATTAAGGAACGATGATAATTCGGTATTATCATTATCGAGAGACATAAGATCATTAATTATTTTAATAGATTCATCCTTTTTTTTATTTCCAGAAAGAGCTATAGCCCTAATTCTCAAAATTATTACATTATCTAATGTATATTCAATATCTTCTGTTTTTTCTATGACATCCTCATATTTTTTCAAGCCTAAAAGTGATCTAAGTAGTCCTTTGAAAGCAAGTTGGAGTGATTTATCAATAACAAGGGATCTCTCAAAATATTCAATAGCCTTTGGAAAATCCTCTGTAATAAAATAGTATGTTCCTAGGTTACAAAGAGCATATTTTTTTTCTTCATCATTACTACTATATTCTAATGATTTTTGACAAGATTCATAAAAGCCTTCCATTTCACCTTGTTTCTCTTTTAATGATGCCATTATATTCCAAGTATTAGATTTTTCTGTATCAAGCAGTATCGCTTTTTCAAGTAATTCTTCAGCTTTTTTTAATTCTCCTTCATTAAAGTAAATAATCGATAGGTTTAAGAGTGCATTTAAAGAATCATTTGGATATTTCTCTATTAGTTTTTCATAGATTATTTTACTTTCCTCAAATCTTTTAAAACAGTCTTTGATAAAAGCAAGTTTAAACCATAGTTCTGGGTGAGAAAATTCGAATCTCTCAGCATCTTCAAGTAGCTTTTCAACCCTTTTAATATAATTAGACTTATTTTTTCCTCTTTGGTTGAAATACTGTTGATTTAGACTTAATAAAATTTCTGTGAGTAAATAGCGTGCTGCTGTTGTTAATTTGTCTTCTATATTAGAATATTTATTAAGACATTGTTTTAATATCTTTTCAGCATTTGTACAGTCTCCTTTTTTGAAATAGCATAAAGCTAAATTGTATAACGCGTATTTCCAATGTTCTGCCACACTATTTTTGATATACAATTTGAAATAAGTTATTGCTTCATCAAAATTACCTAGTGAGAAATAACAGTACCCCATTTGGAATATGGTCTCATAATGAGATTTATCAATTTGTAAAACTTTTTCAAAAAAAGTAATTGCATCTTGAAATGCGTTTTGTTTTACAGCATATAGTCCTTTTGTAAAAAGAAAATTTCGAGAAGTTGTTGATCTTGAAAATCCTGGAATTGTATAATCTTCTTTAAAAGTTTGATTAATATCTTCAAAAAATGAGATATCTCCCAATTCTTCATTGAAAAAATGGGAAATTCGCGTGTTAAGAATATTTTTTAATAATTCTATCGACTTTTCGATGTAATAAGAATCTTCTTCTACGGAAAATGCTTTGAAAGTAACATTTACAATTATATTTTCCTCTTTTTCCTTTTTAGATAAATAAATCATCCCGTCTCTTGCAAAACCTAAAGGAACAAATTGATTTGCTCCTTGTGGTCTTATAGAAAGTGCAAGAGAAGAGCCATAACATCTTAAGGAATGTTTATATGCGCTATAATCATCTCTATCCGAAAAGATTGATGCTAATTGGTATAATAGGGTAACAATATTACCTTCAATAGTATTCTTATTATCCAATTTTTCAGAGAGGTCAATCTTAAAGAAGAATAGATAGTCCAGAAGTGAAATTAAATTACCATCTAATTCTAGATTTTTCTTTAGAAAAGTTTCCATTTTGTTTTTATCATTTAAACCAGAGATTTTATCATACACCGCAAAGCTACGCAAACTTGTTTCTTTTGGAAATGATAAGTTAAACCATAAATTAATATCATCTCCGTTTTCAAGAGCAAAAATAAAACTAAAAAGCGTTTCGATAATTTGGAATTTCATAAAATGTAAATCAAATTTTAATGCTGACAAATATTTCTTCTCATAATTCGGAATACCCTCCAGTCCACTTATTTCTGATAGTTTTTCCTTAAAAGTTTTAAAATTTTCAATATTGTGCTTTAAAAACTTAAATTTTACAATCCAGTAATCAATAAAATAAGATTTATAAAATCTAAGTTGATCGTTTGGTTGATCTGGTTTGTCCTTATCTATTTTTTCCACTATAAAATACTCACTTTCTTTGTTGAACTGTATTTAAATATTTAATTTTTGTCTCAAACTTTAATAACTACATCAGACTTTTATTTTTTTCCTAAAATTTCCAATTCTCCAATGTTAGAATCCATTAAATTTAAAATTTCTTTTATTAACTCTTTTGATGCTCTCTTTTTTCCATTAGGCGTTCTACTCTTATTTAAAACAGAATTAGGAGCACCGATAGTAGCCTTAACAACTATTCTACTTTTTTCTTTCATATTATCAGACTTCATTTAAATGTGTTCTTGATAAAAATTCTTGACAATATTACTTAGAACCTCAGTAATTTTACTTAAATAATCTATTCTCAATGTTTTATAAATCCCAATTTGAATAGTGTTAAATAAATTCCCATAATTCTCTCGGTGGAATTTCTTAGATATATTTCCTATAAATTTTTCATTATAGACAATCTTAAGATCTCTATTAAACAATTCTTTGCTAATTTCCTCTAATTTCTTTTTAAACCAAATAAATATTTCATTGCTACAAGTTTGGTTATTTATTGTTCCAACTTCAATTTCTTTTTGTATATTATCCCTTATTCCATGTAAAGCTAAATGCAAGTACGGTCTCATTAGTTTTTTACTGTTATCAAGAATTTTAAGATGGTTTAATATAGAAAAAACTGCAGCTCGATATTCTAAAATTGCGGGTTCATTAGTTTCATTTAAGGATCTATTTAAATCCATCTCTGTTCTTGAGATTAATGAATAAATCCCACTACAATCAGTTTTTTTTATTATCTCAATAACAAGTTGTTTTGTGTTAATTTCCCCTTTTAGTCCTTTAGAATGTACAGCATCTATATGGCAATTAATATTTGGATTACCAAGATAATAAGCTATATATTTCTCTTCCTTAAAGGTATTCAAATTTATTCACATTTTTGTTTTAAAAAATATTAATTTTATCTTTGCCTTTTTAAATATTTATTATTTTTTTTCTTTTTCTAATAAATATGCTCTTTTAAATGATATAGTTCTTAAAAACAGCAAAAATTTTTTATTCATTTTTTTTTAAATATTTATAGTTGACTCTTAATTCGAAATCAATTACAATAAGAATTAAATTAGACCCCCGTATAATTCTACTAAAAAGGCAATAAAACTACTGATTAACTAGTTTTTCAATCCTTATCCCAATTGCCTCGATTATTAATTCATGATGCGTTCTATGGCGTAAAAAGGGAATTTTTAGAATTATATTCATAGGTAACCTCCTAAACTATTAGATTTTGCAGACTTGTCACGGAAAAAACCACAAATTTATTTTTCTTTAAAAATTTAACTCTATTAACTCTCTAATTAAAAAGGTAGCGGAGATCTTAAATTTTTAGTTTAAATAAAAGTGATTAAATCTAATGCTTATTTTTTTTAATTTTTAAGAATTTTATTCCTTTAAATTATTTCCTAATAAGTAATTATAAATTAGCTTAGAATAATAATTCAAAAAAAAATTTATCTTTTTATTTAATGAAGCTTACAAATCTTAAGGTAAAGGACTTATTTACTCAAGATGAAAAAATTACTTTTTTAGTTGGTGCTGGTTGCTCTATTGATCCTCCATCCAACTTACCTTCTGGAATAGAAATGATGGATAAAATAATTAAATACGCATGCGCTGAATCAGAAATTGATAAGATTTTAGATAAGAAAGAGTTACGATTTGAAAAATTAGTAGAAATCATTCGCGATACTATAGATAGTGAATTAAAGATTATTGATTATTATGGAGAAAGTGACAAACCAAATATTCAACATTTTTTCTTAGCAGATATGATAATAAAAGGTAATTTTGTAATTACAACAAACTTCGATTTTTTAATAGAATATGCATTGATCCATTTGAAAGTTCCTAAAAATGAAATATGTCCTGTTATTACAGAAAACGATTTTAAAGAATTTAATAGACCAAATGCTTTAGTAAAGCAGGGAAAAAAACTAGTTATTAAAATTCACGGATCAACCAAAAATATCATCACAGAAGAAGAAACTAAGAATTCATTAGTTACTACAATTCAAGCTTTTGGGTCCAATAAGAAAGGGATGAATGTTTTCCAAATTGAACCGTATAAACGTGATTTAATTGAAAGTATCACGAATGGGCATTCTTTGTTTATTTTGGGATATTCTGGTAGCGATGATTTTGATATCGTTCCTACATTGAAGATTCTGAAAAATCTCCGAAAAATTGTCTGGTTCAATTTTAAAAAAATAGATGTTGGTTTGGAGAGGATTTATCAGTTTAAAAGGAATAAAACCTACAATATCAAACGTCTAACCAAAATTGATCAAATCCTTGCAGAAATTCTTCAAATAAATAATAATTTACTAGTGTATCGAGTTGATGTAAATGTATCTAAAATGCTTAGAAAGCTCTTAAAGAAAGAAATCCAATTAAATAAAATCCCTTTTTCTATAACTCCATATAAATGGTTTAAAAATAGTATTAAAGCTCCAAACAAGTTTATGAAATATTTTATTTCATTTAAGATATATTTTGAGCTTGATGATTTTGATAATGCTCTGCGATGTGGAAATACTGCACTAGATATTTCTAACGAAAAAAATGATTTAATTGGAAAAGCTCTTGTGTTAAATCAGATTGGTATAATATATTTAAAGCGGGGTAAATATAGTAAAGCCTTATCTTTATTTGAAGAATCTCTCCAAATTAATAAAAACGTAAAAAACTTAATAACAACAGCAAAAATACTTAGTAATATTGGAGATATCTATAATATTCAAGGAAAATATTCATTGGCAATAAAGGTTTATAAACAGGTTCTTAAATACTGTTCTCAACTGAATTTAGATATCCCGGAGACCCTTAATAATTTAGGGAAGATATTCAAGAATCAAGGAAATTATGTTTTGGCCTTAGAAAAATTTGAAAAGGCTTTATCAATAGTAGAAGAGAAAGGTGAGTTAACAGGAAAAGCTTCGATTCTTAATAGTATAGCAGAAATTTATTTCCTTCGAGGAATGTATAATATTGCTATACCTATGATTGAAGAGGCATTACAAATTTGCGAATTACTAGGTGATTTGTCTGGGGTAGCATCTAAACTCAATAGTATTGCAATAATTTTTAGGAATCAAGGAAATCTATCAAAGACATTAGAAAATCTTAAAAAATCCTTTAAGATTTATGATCAATTGAATTTTCAATCAGATAAAACCAAGATATTAATAAATATTGGTCAAGTCTATCATCTTAAAGGTGAATACAAAAAAGCCTTAAATTACTACAAAAATACTTTAAAAGTTTGTGAAGAATTAGGAGATGTACGATTAAAATCTATCTGTCTTAATAGTATAGGTATGATAAGTTCATCTCGTAAAAATTATCCTTATGCTTTGTTATTATTCGAAGAATCTTTAAGAATTCGGGAAAAATTAAATGATTTAAAGGGAAAAGCAGATATCTTCCATAATATTAGTATAATTCACATGCATCAAAAGAACTTTCCACTTGCAATAGAATATTGTACAAATGCTCATGAGATCGCTGAAAGTTTAGATATTCCTGCATTAAAAGCTGTTTCACTTAATAATAGGGGAATGATTTATAATTTAGAGAGAAATTACCTTGACGCACTAGATTGTTTTAATAGGGCTGTTCAAATTGATGAAGAATTTGGAAATATAATTGAAAAAGCTGCTCATATGAATAACATAGCAGCGACTTATTTAAATTTGAGAAATTTTCCCGAAGCTTTAAGATTTGGTAAAAGTGCGTTAAGAATATTATCTCAAATTGGACTAGGAAAATCCCCTACAGCTAATCTTTATCAAAAAAATATAAATTTTGTAAAAAATCTAATGAGAAATTCTTGAAATTTAAAAATCTTTTTCTTTTTCTAATAAACAACTCAATAGTTTTTCAAATTAATATAAGTCTTTTAATTTGTATACATGAAGGTACCCAGTATTTTAATCGCCCCAATCCAAGTGCAGCTTCTATTCTAATCTCTGGTTTCTTTTCAAATACCCGTTTTAACCTCTTCATTAATGTATTAATGACGCTATGTTTAAGATCAATTTCTTTATTATTAATAAAAATAGCTAATATGTGACCATTAGAAATTAATGATTCTCAAATAATTTATTCTTCTTCTTCTTTATAAAAATTCGCTTTTACGCTCGTGAAATAATAGTTAGTTCACAATATTCTGAACTAAATTCGAGATCATGTAATCGCTATTAGTACATGGAAAAAAATATTTTTTTCAAATATTTTTTGTTTAAATATTTCTAAAATGGTAGCTAGAATAATGAAAAAAATTTTGTTTAAGTTGATTTAAAGTGCAAGAGTCTAAAATTGAAATTCTATTTAAGTCTTCTATATCACACTATATTAGAGTGCTTAACTATATTTATAAGATGGAACACCAACAAGGTTATGTTCTTTTCAGTGATATAAAGAGATACTTACAAAGGGAAAAAACTCAGGTTTCAGATATTCTTTCTGAATCAGAATCACGAGGATGGATCATTAAGTCTAGAACTAAAAAAGGTAAAATTTTTACTACTACAGAACTTGGGAAGAATTTAATAGAAAGGATTTACACTGAATTCTCTTCTGATTCAGCATAAATTTATTCCAGAAGAAAATCTCAATCACTAGAAAAATAATTCTATCAGAGGAGAGTTAGTGTTTTAAAAAATTTTATTTTTAGGTAAATTTCATGAAAAAATAAAATTAAAATGCAGAAAAAATCAATTACGAGAATATATTTGAGGATTGTATAATTAAAGAGGATAATTTTATTATTATATAAATTGAATATTAATTTGATGAGTTCGCAAATCTCAAAAAAAGCAAGATTTACAAAGGGGAATTTAATAGAATACTCTAAATTTAATAAATAACATATAAATGTTGAATTGATTTGGATCAAACATTATATAAAGTTAAATCTCGAGAAATAATTGAAGAATTTTTTAAAAATCTTCCTAATAATAAAATTGATGATTTAGGAATAGGAGATATTTCTATTAATATATCTTATGCAATAAAAGATATTCTATGTTTATCAATTATTAAGAGACAAAAGATTAGTCAGGAAAAAGAGATTGAAGTCATTATTACTAAGGACTCACAAAAAGGTGTGAAATACATTTTTATAAAAAAATCAACTATAGAAGATAAATATTTTAATGTGGAAAGATTTGCTTTAAATGAATGTTCAAACTATCTCTCTGAAAAGGATTTGACAAATGCTTATTCACTTAATCTTGAACGCGTAAAAACTTTAATTGATAAGAATCTTCATGCAATTAGTATTGTATTTCTTGTTTCTGCTTTTGAAAATATTATGAAAGAATTATTTCTTTTAAATAGTAATTTATGGAGTTTTAATTTAACTAATGATATAGTGGATAATAAATTTATACAATTAGGTTCAGTAGTTGATCCTAAATATGGATATAGTCTAGTTAAAGAGATCAATGGTCAAAATTTTGGTCTAAATCAAGAAGCAGCTGAAAAATATCAAAAATGGGAGAAAATATATTTGTGGGATAAAATTTTTCATATAACTCGCAAAATAGGTATCTATCAAAAATACTTTGATAAACTTATAGGCAACAAGTTTGAAGAAATTGGAAACTTTGAGATATTAAGAGATATCTTAGAAAAGGAGGTATATTCCTCAACAAGAATAAACTTTCAGAGACTTTATGGTACTGGCGGAGTTGTATGGCTTTATAAAAGATTTTATAATTTAGATTTTTTATCATTTATGCTAGAAGAGATTGAAATAATTAATGAGACATTTATAAACAGACATAAAATAATTCACGGGCACTTAAAGGATTCAGAAATTAAATTAGAAAGTATAGAACTCACAATATCATCAATTAAGAAAATTATCTCTTTTTTAAATAATGAATTTGAAGAGAGAAAAAGAAAAGGAATGTTTATTGATGCTTACTTGAGTTTTTTAGAAATATAGAGTATGGAAGTATTTGAAGATATTTTTTTCGATTTATAAATTCGATTTTAGATAAGAAAGAGTTAAGATTTGAAAAATTTTGATTTTTTGCAATTATTTCTCCAAGAAAAAATATGGATCTCAGGATTGTTTAATATTTACTCAACTTAACTAATATTGGTTAATATTAACCAGTATTAACTAAACCTTATTAAACTTCATTAAACTTAATTAAACTTTAATAAACTTAGAATGTTTTAAATATTAAGATTACTATATTAATTTAAAAAGCTACTGGATTAAAATTTTGATAGTTAATACAAAGGAGAGATCAGTTTGACTGGACCAATTATTATTATAAATTAGAAATTTCAATAACGAATGAAACCGAAAAGAAATATAAACAATTTTGTGATAAAAATAAATTAGCTGTAGGTTTTTACACCAAATCTCTAATTTATTTTTAAAGATTAATCGGATAGTTTAGGATAAAGAAATTTAAGGAGAATTTAATGAGTTATATTACATATAAAGAAAAGAAATATTTTGTTGTAAAAGGAGAGTTAAAGATAAATGATCAAGGAATCAAAGACATTAATAATATAGAGGGGTTAAGAGAATTAACGGAGTTAGAAGTATTAGATATTAGCAATAATGAGATTACAGAAATTAATGGACTCGAAGAATTGGTTCATTTAAAAACATTATTGCTAAGTTCAAATAAAATCTCGAAGATAGAAAAACTTGATAATCTCCAAAATTTAGAATCGCTTTTAATAAGTGCTAATAATATTTCCAGAATCGAAAATCTTGATAATCTTGAAAAATTACGGTCTCTTTTTTTAAGAGATAATAAGATCTCTGAGATAAAAAATCTTAGTAATTTAATAGCAATAGAACAGTTAGATCTCTCAGAAAACAGAATTACAAAAATTATAGGATTAAATACATTAGAGAGTTTATCAGAATTAGATCTTGCCAATAATAAAATTGAAGTAATTGAAGGATTAGAAAATTTAAAAAAATTAAAAATAATCTATTTAGAGGGTAATAAGTTAAAACCTCCAGATGACATATGGGTTCAAGTTTTCACACGAGGTTCGCAAATTGTCCACTATTGTCGACGAAAGAAACGAGGAGAAATTGAACATAGAGGGCTATATTCTGATGACAAGACTCATTCTGAAAAAGCTGAGATGTTTAAACAAGAATTAAAACTTTTTGAGAAAAATGAGTTTATAAATATTGGTACTCATAAAGAAAAAGAAAATATTAGCTGGAAACAGAATATTATATTTTATGAGAGGAAACCATACAGTAAGAGACTGACCGAAAGAGATTTCGACATTAAAAAAATCAATATCCTTTTAATTCAACTTCATTCTTTAAAAGGAGTTAAGATGTTGTTAGAAAAGGAGGATCCCGATTATTATAATAAATATTTTGATTTCTTCATCAAACATTTCTGGGATTATAATGAAATTCAGAATAATGTTTTAGTCTATAAGGATTTTAGCAATCGGGTTTCCACTAAAATTGATGAATTTTTAGATCTTTGTGTTAAAGATATTATCTATAAGGAAATTCCTCATTTATTAATCTTTCCAGAAAATTCAATTCCTCGTGAAAAAATAAATGAACTCATCATTTTTTCAATTGAAAACAATCTGATAATTATTGGAGGGTTAGAACATATAATAACCAAGGATAACAAGTATAATAACATTGCATTCATAATTGATAATGGTAAAATAGGATATCAAATAAAGCAGACTCCAGTTGTTAAAAAAAATTTAGAAACTAAAGAAATTGATTATGAAAAGATAATCTGTCAGAGTATTCCTAGAATAAATATATTTGAAACATCTATTGGAAATATAGCAATCTTTATCTGTAAGGATTTTTTAAGATTATGCGATATTATTTCAGATTGGGCTTGGAAAAACGATATAGACTTTATAGTCATACCATCATTAACAAGTAAGGTGCTTCCATTTCATTACAAATTGTTAAATATCTTCAATTATACTGATTATAAAGATTTAAAGGTGATTTTTAATAATATTGGTGAATATGGTGGATCTGAATTTTTTACTCTTAAAAATGTAAAGATTATTGAAGAAAAGTTTAGAACTAATATTCGAGATAACCTAGGTGAAATTATTGTTAAGAGAGAGTATAAATTCTACATTAAAAATCGCTCTTAGTTTTTTTCACTTACTTAAAGATGGTTTATGATATTTCAAGTGTTTGTTTTCAATCTTTTAACTTCTTGTTGAGACTTTTTGGATATAATTGTTATATAAGCAAAATCTTTCGATTTATCATAGTGATGTTCTTTAATTTTTCTGCTAATATTTTTTGTTTTACCTGTATAAATTACTTCTCCCTTTCTATTTTTGAGATGGTACTCCCCTTGTTTAGAAGGAAGCTCAGATCGACCTTTTGGTGTATTTTTATAAGTCTTACGCAATTTTAACACTTAATAGAGATCTATTAATAAATACAAAATTATTAATATAAATATATTGAATCAAGCTAAAAAATTTATTCCAATAACATTATTATGATTATTGATACTACTATTATTTTTAATAAACGATTTTAATTTGCTTATATTAAGAGTGGCATGTCAGAATTTATTATTTCTTCTCGTCTGTTTATCATCAATAAATTTTTGCGATATTCCATTTTTAGATTTGTACAACATATTTTTTAAGCGATTCTGGAATATTGCATAATGGATGTAATTTGATCACAAAGATATTTCCTTCGATATCGTTTAGAAAATCGTCGAAAGATTCTCTTATTTCAATATTAGTATAAATCTTCAGTTCTTTGAAGTTTTTAATAATATCTTCAAAATTTCTTGGTAAATTTCTTGGATTTGGTAGTTCTAGCCAGATTCCATTTAAATTGTTATATTCCTTGATAAAAACAGGGAAAATTTGTCCAGGGCTAACCTGTATTCTAAGCGTGTTTATAATATTGTGGTTCCAAAAAAAATTTGAAAAGGGAATAACTCTCGGTGTAATTATCAATTGTTGGATATGTGAAAATTCACTAAACCACTGAGGCAATGATGAAATATTTCGGGCATCTAGTTCCATAAGAGGAACGTTATTTAAACTACGGATAAAATCTGGGATTTTTCTTGAATCATCTAAGCGAAAATGGGTCAAATTTTTTAAATCGTAATCTTTAGGTATGAAATCTATAATTCTATTTCCAGAAAATCGAAGGTGGGTGATATTTTTAAAATATTTAAATTTAAATCGGAGATTTCGAACTCTACCTTGAGCGTTTATACCTTGATTATGAATTATAAGCTCAAAACGACCTATACCATCTTCTTCCCAGTTTTCAGATTTAAATAGGGATATTGGTTTTGAACAAATGTCTACTTGCTTAATTTTAGGTAAATTTTCTATGAAATCAGGAAATTTATTAAGCCCGGGAGATATGATCCCAAGATATGTTAAATTTGTTAAACCATTGATAAAATTAAAGGGAATATTTTTATCTAACTTTTCAATTTGAAGATGAGTTAATTTATTTAGATTCGCTAAAGATTCTGGTAAATTACAATTAAGATTAGTTCTTAATTCAAAATAAAGTTCTTTTTCCCTAAGTTTTTGTATTTCAGGTGACTCGTTAATTCGCTCTGAAGTAATATAAAGTTGTTTAATTTGATTTAATTTGCCAAATGAATGGGGTAAATCCATTAAATGTTCTAATCTGATTCGGAGTTTTGTTAAATTTTTTAAATTTCCAATTGATTCTGGTAACCTACAACCAGGACTCACTCGAAATTTGAATAAATATTTTGTTTCTTTTTTTCCAAAAGTTTCATTTAATTCATTTAACTTATCAGGAGTAATTATAAGTCTTTTTGTTTGAGTCAATTGACCAATAAATTCAGGTAACATATTAAGATGAGGTTGATTAATAAAGAAATGCGTTAAATTTTTCATATTGACTGGTATATCTGGCATTTTTGGCATATTACTTACCTTTATCACAAATATCCCATCATTTGAAATATCATGAAAATTTTCAAGAGAAGTTGGTAGATCATCAACAGTAATAAGAAAATGTTTAATATTGGGAGACTTTAGAACCCATTCAGGCAATTGAGTTAAAGTTGTGTGGTTTATTCTTAGATGAGTTAAATTTTCAAAGTTGTTTATTAGATTAGGTAATAAGCAACCTGATTTGATGTATCCTAAATATAAATTTCCATTTTCAGTATTACTCCAGAAATTTAAGTTATTAAGAAAATTAATTGAAAGATTATTCCCGCGTGTAATTAATACCTTTCTTAAGATTCCGTTAAAAGTTATTTCCTGAGGGAATTTTATACTATGTACCAAACATAATTTTTGAATGTGCGAACCGAGAATCAAATTAGGGATATCAATACTTTCAGCTAATTTTACTATCATCTGAGAGTGATCGGTATCAAAATCTTTTGTTAGAGTGTCAATATCATGAAGACTTAATTTCGTATTGATAATTACATTCGGGAAATTTTCTAATTCTAACAAAACTTGAGGAAATTTTGAAATATAATTTGAAAAAATAATGATTTGTTTTAAATTTGAACAGGATTTTAGGCTTTCTGGGAGAAAAAGTTCATGAAATCCTTCAATATATAAAGTTTCTAAGCTTTTTAATTTATAAATAGATTCGTCAAGCTCTAGAGAAGTCTTATTTTTCGAACCTAATGTATCTATTATTCTCAATGCTCTAATCTTGTTATTCTCCTCAAATTTTATGGATCTATCTTCTAGTTCTAAAAATTCTAACTCCTCCAATAACCAAAAAATTTCTTTTAAATCAATAGGATTTTTTATAGTAATTGATTTAATACGATGATTAATATTCAATTTATCTTCAAAAGATTTTATGGATTGTCCTCGTACTAATTGATTTAAATAATCAATAACTACAGCATCTTTGATTTTATAAAGAGTATCCTTTTTTATTTCGTCATCAATTAATTCTAGACTATCTGAAACATAATCAATGGAATGTTTAATATCCTTCTGATTAATTCCTTCATAATTTATATTATCTGAAATATTTAAAAAATGAAGTCGCCAATCGAATCCCCTAAGATCAATGGATTCTATTTTGTTGGATTTTAAATTGAGCCGTTTTAGATTTTTTAAATTATTAAGAGAATTGGGAAGTTTTATTATTTTATTTGCTGATAAATTCAACGTTTTTAGGTTATGCAACCTCCCTATCGAGTAAGGAATCTTTTCAATACCATTGTTCTGAAGATTTAATTTTTGTAAACCAATTAATTTTTCTACACCAATAGGAACATATTTTAATTTTAGATTTGTAAGATACAATCCAATTACTCTGCCATTTATGTCACATACATAACCTTTATCTCTCTGTAATTCCTCGCGATCTGTAATATTTGTTAGAATAAGATTATTTTGTTGTTTTCTTAAATTTTTTTCGATTTTCTCTAGAGATCTGGCGTCAGCTTTACTTATGAGGTTTTGATGAAAATCAGCTTTTAGATCGGTTATATACCTCTCAATAAATCCTTGATATTCTTTTTTGAAATGATATTCATTTTGTAAATTTTTCTTTTTTCTATAAATTATTCCACTTGAAAAAATTACATTCCAATTGTACTTGTTTTTTTCAATAAAATCTATTAGATCATCTTCGGGGACGGGAGAATAAGGATCTGCTATCTCACAGATTAATTCTTGGAAGATACCTTCTACTTCGTCAGTAATTCCCATTCTCCTTAAAATAGTGTCTTCTTTTTCATATTTGGCAAAGAGATTAAACCATATATCACTATTAGGATCAAATGTACCTTCATATAAATCCAATTTAGTTTTTGCTATAATTCTAATGATAAATGGTTTTTGCAATAATTTCCGAATTTGTAAATCTTTGATCTTATTGTACTCTATTTGATATTTTTGATTTATTTGTATTAATCGTTCTTCGTCTTCAATATCTTCTAAAATAAAGCTCGCACCTGTGTGAATTGAAATATCATCAAAAAATTTGGCGAATTTGTTCTGAAAAATAAATTCTCGGTATTTTCGAGCATTTTTATTTACGGAGGGTGTATTTATCCAATCCACCAATCTAGATGTTAATAAAATCATCAAATGTTTTGAATTTTCCCCTTCTTTAATATAATCGCATAAGTCACTCATAAATTCTTGTCGTTCAAGGGGAGGTAGTTCATCAAAACCATCAAATATTATCCCAATTTTTCGATCTTCACCCTCTTCATCTTTAAAGAATTGTGATATTGTTAGTTCTTCTCCTTCTTGAATAAAACCGCCTAATATATTGTTGAATTTTGTCTGATAAGACCCTCCTAAGGGGAAAAAAAATACTGGAATATTTTTGTTTATATATTCATATGCTATATATGAAGCATTCCACGTCTTTCCAAGACCCATATGACCCAATAATAAAAAAACTCTTTCCTTACTTGTTGTATCTTCCATCTTCCTAAAGAAATCTTGAAATTTGATAGCAAGTTCAGGATCTTTTTCAAATAAATCCTTTTCATATCTATATCCAAACTGAGAAGCAAGATCAGTTAAATCCAATTGTTGTTTACAGTACTTTAACAAATCTTCGTTAGGAAATTTATATGTTTCATTCTGATTAAATGCCCGATAAAAATATAGCGCTTTATTAGCACTTTCTAGTAAAGAATGGATTTGTTTGTTCCAATCAATATCTTCTTCTTTAAGATTAGAAGACAAAGATTTATGTTGGTCAAAATTTTTAACCTCTTTTGAAAGATAATCTCTAAATATTGAAATACAGAAAATTGGATCATCCTTATATATCATCTCAATGTCTTCTAGAACCTGAGTTAATTCAGTGAAAATCCTTTCTTCTTCTATGAATTGCGTTTTATTTGAATCAATTAAATTTTCTATGATTAGAAATATGATTTTCCTTGATACTTCTTTATTGATTTCATTTGTTATCTGATCAATATTTTTTTTATTGAACTTGATCTTGAGAAATTTTTCTAGAAATTCTCCAAATAAGGAGACAAATAATTCAATGCTATCTTGTTTTAGAATACTCGCTAGGATTAGTGCCCAACCTACATACCCTCTTAAGTTTGGATTAAACTTGGTAAGAAAATTTTCCCAATATGTTTTTCCCAGAAGAGATTCTAAATAACCGCTTTCAATGCTTTCTTCATTATAGAGATAGTAAGGTTTACGTCTTTCGTTATATTGTTTGAAATATTTTGAAGCATATTTATCATTCCCTGCTTTTATTGAATTTTTAATTTCATCTCTATTACCCCAATTTTCATAAAATCCTTTTGTAAAAGCGATAGCGCTATCATCATCTGTAGCTTCATCTGTTCCAACAGTATAGTCTATGAATTTTGACGTTTTTTCTGCAATAGTTGATGATTCACAGATATTAAATACTATAACTTTTATGAATTTCTTGTAGTCTTTTAGTTTTTCAATTAAATCTAACTGAAGATCGTGAACCTTAATTTCATCATCATCATCATCAAAAATTGGACCAGTATTAAATGAACCATGCCCAGAAAAGTGAATTATCTGAGGTTTATACTTGATAATTTTTGTTCTGATTTCATGCCTTTTCGTAGCAAAGCAATCTATTAATTGGATTAGATTTCTATAGGGTAAACTTGATATAGTTTCTTTTATCGCCTTATATTCTTTTTCCGTACGAACTACTTTTTGCCTATTATAGTTTGCTCCAATGAATAATATTGTTATTTTTTCTTCTTTTTGGATCATCGTCATCTGAAATGTTATTAAAAATTAATTTGAACCTCCTAAAAGATAATCATTTTTACCCTTTTATTTTTCCTTTTTTTTTATGGCTTTTTGAATAAAAATAAGTATGTTTGGCCCTTAAGGAATTTCGCTATTCATAGAAGTCGGGAGAATTAATTTTTTAATTTTATATACTGAAAATTCTATAATCTATTATATAACACAATAAAAAAAAAGAAGGTGAAAAAAATAAAAGTTAAAAAACTAATTGAAGCGTTAGAAAAATTAGATCCTGAAGGCATTGTTGCCCTTTTTTAATATGAAAATGACCAGCTTTATAGAATTTCTGAAGCTCCAATAGAAGGAGGGGGGGGAAAATATATTATGGGTATTGAAAAAATAAGTGAATTAAAATAAATATTTATCCTTTCTTTTTTTTCAAAAGACAAATTAATACAAAACGAATTTTATCCCAAATTCAAATTAAAAGTTTGCTGGAGTTTCTTAAGTATAGATTCCAAAAGTTGATTAAATCTACTCAAGTCCTGTCCCGAAGGTGTTATTTCACCATGAACTGTTCTATTCCTAAAATTTCTTAATATATTCAACTGAGAGTAATCAATATCATAAAGCACTTCTTTATCATACAAAAACCGAAATAATCTATAAAATGAATGAGACCTAAATTCTTCCCCTAATTTTTTTTCTCCAACAATGTAACGGAGAGATTGTTCTAATTTTGCCCAATTATTAAAGAATTTTCCAAAAAGAGTATAATATACCTCCTTAACCTCTTCACCAATCCCCCTTATAACAATTGATTCACCTATATTATCCCGAAGTCCAATTCTGAAATCCTCCTCAATTCTTTTAACGTCTGATATCGAAAAAAGCTCTGATCCTCCATATTCGCCAATATTATTAAAAATAATTTTAAGATTTGGATAAATCCTTTGATTATAGATATTTAATAATTTAGCGTGGAAAGGTAAAATTTTACTTGTAAGGGAAGGAATCACTATAAAGTCAACTTTGTTTTTAGAAGCCCAAGCGGAGATAATTTTATTCATTCTGAGGAAATCCCTACAGATAAAAATCGCAATTCTACCCAAAGAGGTTTCAAATATTCTTATTATAGGTATTTTTTCACATTTTATTGATTCCTGGATAGGTTTATTCAATTTTTTTGAGTTGATTCGAACAGGCGTTTGCTTTATTTGAAAATCATAGTTTCCTTTATCAATTATTATAACCCTATTTATGAATAAATCCTTATTTTCCAGCTTTTGATGTTCTAATCCCCCAATGATTACTAAATTTTTATTTTTTGAAAATTCTATTAATTTCTCGATTTTATTGTAAGGAATGCTATTTTCTGGGAAGACAATCATTTTTACTTTATTATAATTAGTTGAGCTTGAAAGACTCAGCATCTCTTCTATTTTTTGATTAATTCTCGGTTCCAGGGTCTTATAAGAAAGACAATTCGTCTGGTTTATTTGCTGCTTATCCCAAAATTGCGATAGAAAGAAAAAAAAGTATTCAATTTTATTGTCTTTAGGATAATTTATTCCTTTTAGGGAGTGCAGTTGAATTAAATGTATTTTAAAATTCTCAAGATTAAAATCCTTCTCGGATAATGGCATTATTTCAGGTTCTTGATCAAGAAAGAAAAGATTTTGCATTTCCCTTATGTCTTCTTGCTCTTCAAATGTTCCTATTTTGATAAATTCATCTTCCTCAATACCATTTAATATTCCTTCAAATGATCGGAGATTTTCGTCGTAGGTTATGGTTTTATTATAAAAATCGTATTTAGGTAACCTTCTTGTTTTTTTTCTCTTACAATATATTCTTATATCCTCTAAAGAAGTGCCTCTCCTAACTATTAATTCGTCAATTCCCATAAATTCGTTATTATTAAGTTTTAAAACCTCTAAACTTAACAAGTTTTCAAGTCCTTCTAACTCTCTGATATGATTATAACTCAAATTTAAATGTCTTAACTCTTCTAATTGGTCTAATAACTCAATTCTTTGGATCTGATTGTGTTCAAAGTTTAAATCTTCAAGATTTTTGAGATTTTCCAACCCTTTTATTACTTTAATTTTATTGTAATTTAATAATAAAATTTTTAGTTTTATTAAAGAGTTCAATCCTTTAATTTCTTTGATCTGATTTCCACTTAATCCCAAATTCTCTAAATTCTGTAGAAAATTAAGATATTTCATTTCCTTTATTTTATTGTTATCTAACCATAAACCTTCTAGACACTCACATTTCTCTAAATTTTCAATTACCGTAATTAGATTATTTTCAAGACCTAAATCGTTTAATTTCTGGAGTTTATCTAACCCTTCTATTTTGGAGATCTGGTTACCGGAAAGAGTTAAATCTTCCAAATTTTTTAAATTCTCTAACCCTTGAATCCTCTCAATCTTATTAAATTCTAATTCCAATTGTCTTAATTTCTTTAATGAATCTAAACCTTTTATTTCCTTGATTTTATTTGAACTAAGAAATAGAATTTGTAGATTATGTAAATTTTCTAAATTCCTTATTTCTGTAATTTCCGTACCTTCAATACCTAATGTTTCTAAACTAAGAAGGTTTTCTAAACCTTTTATTTCATCTATTTTACAATCACTTATATATAAATCCTTTAGATTAACAAGACTACTTAATCCTTTTATTTCTAGAAGGGGATTTGAAAATAAACTTAAAAAAGTTAAGTTCTGCAAAGTATCCAACCCCTTTATTTCAGATATTTGATTCTCTCCTAAACCCAGAACTTCTAAATTAATTAGATTTTCCAATCCTCTTATTTCAGATATTTGATTCTCATCAAGATATAACTCTTTTAAGTTTATTTGATCAGACATATTCTCAATATCAGCAATTTTCTTTATTCCTTTATTATTCAAACGGAGTATATTATCGTTGATATTTATTTTTTCTCCATTATAAAAAACAAAATTCATAATTCAATCAATAAATCCTTTTATTTATAATTTACAGCACGATCCAAATTTAAGAATTCATAAATACGGAATAATGGGATCATACTTTTGTAAAATATAGCAATAATGATATAGCTGAGAATTGATTGAAGTAAATAAACTTAAAGAGGTTTTATAATCTGATGGAATAAATGTGTTCATATCTATATCAATTTTAATTTTTAGCATTCAATTTCTAATTCATTAATTTATAGAAAAAAAATTCCTTATTCCTTTAATCATCAAATCAACTTGAGCTACCTTAAGGACCAATTAGCAGTGGAAGAAAATTTATTATCGCGTGTAAGAGAGCGACCCAGATATTACCAGAAGATCCCGATAATTGGTGGAATTATGGAATTTCCTCTTTCAATGAATCCTCTTCTTGATTTATATATGTTAATTTAAGATTCTAACAATTTATAAAAAATCCCTTTTAGAAAAAACTTGAGTTTTTTAATATACATTCTGAATAGTGAATATTAAGTTTCTAAGATGAGATAATGAGTCATGAAGATTAACACAAATAGCACCTATGTAGGATTCATTTTTATTTATTGT
>SDBV01002853.1_pt1 | contig 25803 bp, 17 predicted proteins | sample 2277081 | NCBI WGS metagenome assembly SDBV01 (sample SAMN10402039, study PRJNA504765) | marine sediment metagenome | isolation source: marine sediment core GS10_PC15, 223 cmbsf | place: Arctic Ocean: Southern Knipovich Ridge | collected 2010 | reverse complement strand
TCAACCCACCGGTGCTGGCGAACCTGCCGCGCCTGTGGGCGCAAGCCATCTTCAACCTGTACATCCCGCTGACCTACACTGTCTGGACGCTGCTGGCCCTGGTGTCGGACGCGCTGCTCGGCGTGATCCACCCCGCGGTGTTCCACGGCGCCAACCTGCTCGCGCACATCGTCAACGTGTTGCTCGTCTACCGTCTGATCGGTCGCATCGGCGACCTCGCGGCGGCGCGCGGGCGTCCTGCCCTCGCGCCAGCGGCGGCGCTGATGGGCGCGCTGCTGTTCGCCGTTCACCCGCTGCAGGTGCAGCCGGTGGTCTGGATCTCCGGGCTGCGCGACACCCTGTCCGCTGGCTTCGGGCTGGGCGCGCTGCTGGTCCACTACCGGCTCGCAGAGCTGACCGGCGGCGACCGCCCGTGGCGCCGGCATCGCGGCCGCCATCTGCTCGTGTGCGCGCTGTTCGCGGCCGCCGTACTCTGCAAGCCGACCGCCGTCGCATTGCTGCTCGTGGTCGTGGTCATCGATCGATGGCTCGTCCGACTCGACTGGCGCTTCAGCGTGGGCACCGCGGTGCCGTGGCTCGCCGTGGCGATCCCGGTCGCGATCGCGACCAAGGCGCTGCAGCCCGCGTCGTTGATGATCGTGGACACGCCGCTTCTGCACCGGCCCGTGGTGGCGCTGGATGCGCTGGCTTTCTATTTGGGCAAGCTGGTCGCACCGCTGAGCCTGCTGCCCGACTACGGGCGCGCTCCGGCGGCGCTGTTTGCGAGCTCCGCCGTCTACTGGACGTGGATCGTGCCGCTGGCGACGGGCGCCGGCGTGTTCGCGCTGCGCCGCCGGGCGCCGTGGCTTGCCGGTGGATGCCTTGCTGCCACGGTCGCGCTGGCCCCGGTCCTCGGTCTGATCCCGTTCGCCTTTCAGGGCTACTCCAGCGTCGCCGACCAGTACATGTACTTGCCGCTGGTCGGCCTCGCGATCGCCGCAGCCGGTTCGCTCCGCGGCCGAATCGCGTTCGGTGTCGCCGCCGTCGTCCTTCTCGGGCTGGGTGTGCGCAGCTTCGACCAGACGCTGCTGTGGAAGGACGACGTGACCCTGTTCTCTCACGTCGTGGCAGAGAACCCACGCTCCTACGCCGGCCACAACACCGTCGCGCGCGCCTACTCTCTGGAGGGCGACCACGAACGCGCCCTGGCCCACTACAAAAAAGCGCTCGCGATCGAGCCCGCCAACCCGATCTCGCTCAACAACGTGGGCGGGGCGCTGGACCGGATGGGCGCGCACCGGCACGCGGTGGCGCACTACGAGTTGGTGTTTGCGAAGCACACGCCAGCGCGCAACAACGTGCCCGTGTTCGCCCTGATGCACACGAACTATGCGGCGGCGCTGTTCGGGCTACAGCGAACGGACGACGCGCTGCGCGAACTCGATGTCGCGCTACGACTCGATCCCACCAGCGTAGAGGCAATCTATACCAAGGGCGCCATCCTGTTCAACGTGGGACGCGTGCAGGAGGCCATCCCGTGGCTCCAACGCGCCGCGCGGGCCGCACCGTTCAACGCGCTGTTCCGCAAGAGCCTCGACGCCGCCCGCGCTGCGGTTGGCAACCGGTAGCGCCGGTCAGGTTCTTTTTTCCGAAACCATGCGGCGCCCAACGACCAGTCGCTCGTCAGTTCACTGAAAGACGCCGAGCCGCGACTTCAGGCGGCGCGTGTGATCGCGATCGCCGACAAGGCGCATCGCAGGCTGAGTGGTCGTTGCCGGCAGTGGCTCGCGCGAATCGGCACGAAGGCCGTTTACATCACACCGGGGAGCCCTTTTTACGCCCACTACTCGAGATAGCCGAGCTCGCGCAGCTGCTCTAGCTCGGTCGCGGAAAGCTCCTCGATCGCCTGGCCCTCCACGCTCTTCGCGGTAAAGGCGCGAAGCTCTCCCATGAGACGCTCCACTACCTCTGGCAGCTCACCGCGCAGATCGCGGTTCTCGCCCGGATCACTCTCGAGATCGTAGAGCTGCATCGATTGGTCGAGGCGGTTGTAGTGAAGCTTGAAGCGGCCCTGCCGGACCGACCGGGTGATATCGTCCTCGGAGTTGTTGTGGTCCGCCTCGCCGAATAGCAGCCGCTCCGGTGGCGGCGGCTCACCGCTGCGCAGACTCGGACCGAGATCCATGCCGTCGAGCTCATCGGTGCCGGGTAGACCCAGTAAAGAGAGAGAGGTGGGAAAGACGTCCACCAACGAGACGGGCGAGCGGACCCGCAGGCCAGCGGGCAGTCCCGGTCCGCGCATGATCATCGGTATGCGCAGCATCTCTTCGTACTGGGTACGCCCGTGGAGCACGTCGCCGTGCTCGAGGAACTCCTCCCCGTGATCCGATACCACGACGACGAGCGTGTCTCGGTAGACACCGAGATCCTTCAGCCCCTGGATCAAGCGACCGATCTCATCGTCCAGCTGGCGGATCCCTGCGACGTAGAGGTCTTTCAGGTGCCGGAGGTCGTCCGGCCCGAGGCTCATCTCGCCCCTGCGTACGCTGCGAAGCTGGGTCGCGCTGCCGTTGACGAGGCCGTCGTAGGGACGCACGAGAAGGTCGTGATAGCGGGGCAACGCCCCATAGCTGCTGTGGACGTCGTAGTCGTGGACCAGCAGGAAGAAGCGCCCCTCGCCCCGGGCCTCGAGCCAGTCGAGGGCATGGTCCACCACCCTCGAGGATGCCTCGGAGTTGTGCGCGGGCTCCAGGAAGACGAAGTCGTCGAATCCGCGCTGAAAGCCGTATCGTCGGTCGAGGAACTTGGAGTTCACGACCGCGGAGGTCTGGAAGCCGGCATCGCGCAACCGCTCGGCGAGAGTCTCCACCTCTTCGGCGAGCGCTTCCACGAGTCGCTTTGCGCCATGGTGTCGAGGATAGAGACCGGTGACCAACGAAGCGTGGGAAGGCAGCGTCCAGGGCGCCACGGTCGAGGCATTCTCGAAGAGCACGCCCGAGGCAGCAAGCGCATCGAGATTGGGCGAGCTGGGTCGATCGTACCCATAGGCGCCCAACATGTCGGGGCGAAGGGTGTCGATCGAGACCACCACCAGGTGCTTCGCGACCGCAGCACCATCACCTTCCCGGCAGGCAGCCGTGCACCACAGCAACGTACAGAGCGCGGCCAGGACGATGAATTGTCTCTGCATGTAATGCACGATAGCCTCAGTCGATGGTAGTGGAGCGCGACGCGAGCCGCAGTTGGTCGAGGGTGGACCGCTTGGCACTCGGCACGCTCGTCGTGGTCGTGCTGGTGAGCACGGTCTTTCTGATCCATCCCTGGTACCAGCCGCGCCCGGATGCGGCCATCTTCATTTCCACCGCTCGTTCCATCGCAGCTGGCCAGGGAATCACGTATCTCGCGAGCCCCTCGGTGCTGCGGCCGCCCGGCCTGCCCCTCCTGATCTCCCCCCTGGTGCCCGTTGAGGGTCCGCCCGATTTTCGCAGCCTAAACCTACTGATCAGCCTCTTTGGAGCCGCGGGCGTCGTGCTGCTCTTCGTGCACCAGCGTGTTCGAGTCGGATGGCTGCTGGCTCTGCTCGGCTCCCTCACCATCTGGCTCAACCCGGGATACCAGCGGCTTTGCAACCAGGTCATGTCCGACGTTCCTGGCATGGCATTGGTCCTGCTTTGTCTCCTGATCGAACGCTGGGAATCCCGGGCACCCTCGACCAGCCGGGAGTTGGTGCTGGGGGTGGCGATCGGCGCCAGCGCGGTACTGCGCTCCTCGGCCGCACTGCTGGTTCCGGCCATTCTGGTCGCCCGACTGCTCCAACAGATCGAGAACCGCTCGGCGCCATGGTCCTCGTTCTGGTGGCGCCGCACGGGCCTGCTGGTCGTCACGGTCGTGGTGGTCATGCTTCCCTGGAGCGTTTACGAATCGACACACGCACCGGAGCTTCCGGTAGACCAGACCCATCTCTACTCGCGAAGCGTGGGCATGTGGCACGTGGATCCCGCAAACCCGGACTCGCCGAGAGTCTCCATCGCAGACGTGTTGCGACGACCAGCAGAGCACATCACGCCCATCCTCGACGTGCTCGGAAGCCGCATGCAGGTCCGCTTCCAGCCCGGTGAATCGGCCGACGAGCCCGCCGCGCGCAGCAGCTACGTCGCTGTGTCATTGCTCCTCCTGATGGGGCTGTTCTCGTCGCTCTGGCGGCGGCGCTCGCCTATGGAACTCTTCGCGCTGGTATCACTCGTCTTCTCGCTCTTCTACTTCTCTTTCATCGACCGACTGATGCTGCCCGTTTACGTCGTCGCATTCGTGGGCAGCGTCGACTCGCTCCGGACACTGCTGCGGCGCAAAACGAACGAGCGAATGGCGACCGCGGCGATGGGAGTCTGCCTGCTCCTATTGATCGTCGCCGACTTTGCGCCAAGAGCCGGATGGGAGCAGATCCGGAGCGAGCACGCCTGGTATGCAGCGGCCATGTCGAAGGTTCGCGATGCCCTGCCGCCCAGCGCACGCATTGCCTCCATGCGGGGAATGCATTACAGCGTCCATCTGGGACGTCCGGTCTTCAACCTGCGCTTCGGCATCGCGCGTGCACGCAACGTCGAGGCTGCCGAAGCCGTCATCGATCGCCACGGCATCGATACGGTGATGCTCTCTCCGGCGATCCCGATGGACCGAGCACCGATCGCCTACTTCCAACACCGCTACGGAAAGCCCCAGTCGGTGGGAGAGATGCTGATCTGGCGCGTCCGGGACTGATGTGGAGATGGACGGGAGAGCGGGCGGGGTGGAGCGAAACCGATGGGCCGTTTGCGGAGTTCTTCTCCTACTCGCGTTGAGTCTCGTTCCCGGTTGCCGATCGGATCACCCCACACCGGCCATCCGGGTCGTTCTGATCACGCTGGACACGCTGCGCTTCGACCAGCTCGATCCCGCGGCCGCTGCGGCCCCGGCCATGCCCCGCACGCTGTCTCATGCGCGAAAAGGACTGCAGTTCTCGCGCTTCTACGCGACGAGCCCCGTTACCCAGCCGTCGCACGCGACGATGTTCACGGGCCTGCACCCGTGGGAGCACGGAATCACACGCAACGGCCTCGTACTCTCCGAGCGTTTCCCCATCGTCGCGGAGCTCTTCCGGCAGGCGGATTTCGCAACCGCAGCCGTAATTGCCTCTTTCCCCCTGGCCGCGCGCTTTGGTTACGCGCGAGGGTTCGACGAGTTCACGGAGGAGTTCAGCCGACGATTCAAAAAAAAGAAGGACGTTTGGGAAGGACAGTGGGTGATTCCCCAGGGCGAGTTCTTCACGCCAGGGGAAGCGGTCACGGATCGGGCCATCGAGGCCCTGAGCAGCGCCCGCGCGGCCAGGCAGTTCTTCTGGTTTCACTACTTCGACCCGCACAGTCCGTACGGTTCGAGCCGTGGAGACGATTTGCTCACGCCGGAAATTCTCTCGAGGGCGCAAGCCGGCGGGGACGGCGTGAGCGAGCTAGTCGAACGCGCGCGTCGGGGCTACGCGGCCGACGTGGCTTACCTCGACGGCGCACTCGATCGCCTCCTGCAGCGCCTGGAACGGGACGCCGAGAAGTTCGAGACCCATATTCTCGTGGTCGCCGATCACGGTGAGAGCTTCGGGGAGGGCGGTTCCCTAGGGCACGGAAACCGCCTGAACGAGGAACAGATCCACGTTCCGGCCTTCATCCTCTCCCCGAAGATCACACCCGGCATTCGCGGCGACGTGGCCGGCTCGATCGACGTGCCCCGCACGCTCCTCTCGCTGGCCGGGGTTTCCGCGGGCGACGTCGTGCTGGGCGGTCGCGATCTGACATCCGCGGCGGAGAACGATCGTCGGGTCTTCGCGATGCGTCGGACCTATCGCGAAGGTCGTGGCCGCGAGATCCGACTCGACGGCCAGGTCTACCCGTTCGAAGGCAATCTCTTTTGCGAGGTCGACGCGGAGGGAAGGATCTACCGCGGGGATGGCCGGGGTCCGCAGGCCGCAGACGACCTGCTCGACGCCCCTGCGCGCGAGCGGATGACCGCGCGCTTCCGGTCCTTTGAAGATCAGCTCGAACGATCGACCGCACTCGAGCTGCTCGACCCCGAGGTCGAGCGGGCCTTGAAGTCTCTGGGCTACGCTCGTTGAACGCCGACAATGTGGACCCGAAAAGACAAGCTCGCGTTGGCCGTCCTGGCGATGCTGGTCTTGGTGAGCCTGCCCTTCCTCGTGCACCCGTGGTTCGACGTCGTCAACGATGCCGGCACCTACATCATCACCGCGCGTTCGATCGCGGCAGGCGATGGTTACTCGTATCTGGGTCACGTCTTTCAGCTGCGCCCACCGGGATTCTCCTATCTCCTGGCACCGCTGGTCGCCCTGTTCGAAACCGATTTCCTGGTTCTGAACCTGTTCGTCAGCCTCTTCGGCGCCGCGGGCGTTCTGCTGCTCTTCTGCCATCAGCGCTCCTACCTCGGCGGCCCACTCGCCGCGCTCGTCTCGCTGACGCTGTGGCTCAACCCCGGGTACCAGCGGCTGTGCACCCAGGTGATGTCGGATGTTCCGGGCACCACACTGCTGATCGCGTGTCTGCTCGTCGACCGCTGGGCGGGGCGCGCGCCCTCGTGGAAGCGCGAGATCGCGCTCGGCGCGGTCACCGGTCTGGCGATCTATGTTCGCTCGCTCAACGCGCTCCTGATCCTGGCGATCCTCGTGTCTCGTCTGTGGCAGAGGGCAACGAGCAGGAGCGATGAACGGCTCGCGTGGGGTGTGTTCGGGTTCAAGCGCCTGCTGTGCTTTTCCATGATCGCCTGCGCCATGCTGTTGCCGTGGAACTTCTACAAGCTCGGGCGGATCGCGCCCCCTCCGGCCGACCAGACCTGGGCCTACGACTACCCGACCGGGATGCTCCACCGGGATCCCGGCGATCCATCCTCGCCCAAGCTCGAACTCCGCGAGATCCTGGATCGCGGCGAGATTCGTTTTCTGCAGATCGCCAGCGTGCTGGGAAGCCGCATGCAGACGCTGGCCTTCGGAAATCAACGACCGCTCGACGAGAGGCCCGGGCTGCATACGGCTCTCACCCTGGCTCTCCTCGTTGCGGTTGGCTTCGCGGTCCTGCGTCGACGGGATCCGGCCAGTCTCGTCTGCATCGCCAACCTGATCGCAATCCCGCTCTACTTCGGCTTTCGCGAACGCTTGCTATTGCCGGTTTTCGTCCTTGCGCTGCCCATCGCCGTGGGCGTGACTCGGCAAGGACTGCGGCGCCTCGTCGGCGGTCGTGCGGCCGGCGTCCTGCTGTTGCTTGCTCTGCTGCTGCTTCTGCTGGTCGATTTCCGCCCACGGAACGGGTGGGCCGCGATCGAGAAACAGCATCACGCGTATCGCGATCAACTGGCTGCCGTGGCGGCGAGTCTCCCACCGGATTCACGCGTCGGCACGTTCAGCGAACACAACACCTACAGCGTCTATCTCGGTCGGCCCGTCGCCTGCTTCCAATACGCCACGCTTCGGGCCGGTAACCTCGGGGTGATCGAGCAGATCATCGACCGGTACGCACTCGACACGATCGTGTTGGGAATTCATCCGGAGGGTGCGGGGCCTGGCAGCCGCCGCGACCCGGGTGTCGAGCGATATCTGCGAGAGCATTACGGACCCGGCAGCCGATCGGGGCCCGCCACGATTTGGCGAGTCCGGCCGGCCCCCTCCGGGCGACCCTCGAAAGTCGGCCAGAACGGCCGGTCGATCACCCGTTGACGACGCTATCCCGCGTCAGCCACGCCCGGCGTCCATGGGGTGGGAGCACGAGCATCGGATCCTGGATGGTCGGCGGACGAGGTCCGGGCACCGCGTCGGGAGCGGCGAGTCGGCTGGCGCGGACGATCTCCCTCTCGCTGCTCGCACTCGCAACGCTCGCCGGATTGGCGGCCTGCGGGAGGGAGCAGCGCCCGAACGTGATCCTCATCGTCTCGGACGACCAGGGTTATGCGGATCTGGGCTGTCAGGGAGTGGACGAGGACGTAAGCACCCCAAACATCGACGCGCTGGCGGCAGGTGGAGTGCGCATGACGAACGGCTACGTCACCGCGCCGCAGTGCGTTCCTTCGAGAGCGGGGTTCCTCACGGGTCGCTACCAGAATCGGTTCGGGGTGGAGACGAACGCGAAGGGTCCTCTCCCCCTCGCCGTGACGACCATTCCCGAGCAGCTGTCAGAGGCCGGATATGTCACCGGAATGGTCGGCAAGTGGCACCTGGCGCCGAGAGAAAAGCAGCTGGAGTGGATCCAGCGTCGCGTCCCGGCGGCGACGCGGGCAACTGCCAGGGAGGCGTTGACGTTGATCCCGCGCTCCGAGTTCGCAGCATACGAACCGGGGAAGCGGGGTTTCACCTATTACTTTAACGGAGGAATGCAAACGTACCGCGCAAACTACGATCTCGAGGGGAACGACCGAAACGACGGCGAATTCGTGGATGGCAGATTCCGGGTCGACATCCAGACCGAGGCGGCCCTGGCATTCATTCGGCGTCATCGTGAGGAGCCGTTCTTCCTCTATCTGGCCTACTCCGCTCCCCATGCTCCGCTCGAGGCTCCAGAAGAGTACCTGCGCCGGTTTCGCAAGGAGCTGCCGAAGCGTCGCCGTTACGCACTGGCGATGATTGCGGCGATGGATGACGGCGTCGGTCGGATCCTCGACGCAGTGAGAGAAGCCGGCATCGAACAACGCACGTTGCTCTTCTTCATTAGCGACAACGGCGCGACATTGAAGATGGAAAAAGAGGACGCTCCGATCCGGGAAGAAAAGGGCGCGTGGAACGGGTCTCTGAACGAGCCCTGGCTTGGCGAGAAGGGGACCCTCCTCGAGGGGGGCATCCGAGTCCCTTTCATCGCCTACTGGAGAGGGGTACTGCCTGAGGGGGAGGTCTATGGGGCGCCGGTGATCTCCATGGACATCGCCGCTACCGCGCTCGCCGTCGCCGCGGTAGGTGATGGCGACCGGCTCGACGGCGTCAACCTGCTGCCGTTCATCACGGGCCGGACCGATGCTGTGCCTCACGATGCTCTGTTCTGGCGCTGGTCCGGTCAAGCGGCCGTACGGTCGGGAAGGTGGAAGTATCTGAAACTCGGCGATGAACGAGAATACCTCTTCGACCTCGGAAGCGACGCCGACGAGAGACTCAATAGAATGTCGACCCATCCACAGGTCGCTGCCGAGCTGGCCGAACGGTTGGACGCCTGGATGGGAGAGCTGCAGCCTCCGGGCCTGATGCGGGGCCCCACCCCGACGGCAAGGCGATATTTGAAGTTCTTCCTCGACCGCGCCGTCCCACCCCAGCCCGGCGGGGCCACGAGGCCGCAATGAGCATCGCTATTTCCCCTGGCCTACGGACCGTCCATGGTGGTTGAGAATCGATCGAAATTTTGGTTCTGGCTGATCCCGCCTGCCGTCGTGGGGATCGCGATGCGGCTGTTTCGACTTCAACAGCAGGTGATGGGCGGAGACGAACTGCACGCGGTTCGCCTGTCTGTCGAAAAGCCACTCGGCGAGATCTTGACCACATTTCAATTTACCGATCACTCGATCCCGCTGACTTTCCTTCACGGAACCTTGATGAATTTCGGAGTGCAGCCCTCGGAACTCACATTTCGCATCCCTGTCCTTTTGGCTGGCATGGCTGTGCTGGTTTGGGCTCCATGGCGCTTCGAACGAGAAATCGGAAGGCGTGCCGCATTTTTACTCTGCTGGCTGCTGGCCACATCTCCGCTGTTGGTTTTTTTCAGCCGAATTGCGCGCTCGTACTTGCCCATGGTATGGCTTGCTTGCATCGCCGTGATGGCTTTTTACGCGTGGTCGACGTCGTGCTCACGTCGTGCTGCCACCGCGTATGTGCTTTGTTCAGCGTTCGCGGTTTACCTCCATCTCGCTGCTGCGCCCTTCGTTCTTGCACCCTTTGGGTTTGCGCTGATCGAGCGTTACGCAAAACCGCGGCCCGACGGGGTCAGCCTCGGCTCGCTGCTGTGCTTGATGGCTTCGACCGCAATCGCGATTGGCGTGCTGTTTTTCCCGCTCGCGGGGTCGCTGCTGGATGTGATCGAGGCCAAGCGCGAGCTGTCCGGCATCACGATGGACACGCTCGGGGGCGCGGCTTATCTCGTGGCGGGCTCGGGCTCGTGGGTTGCGGTTGCTTTTTTCGGAGCATTCGCGGCGATTGGACTCGGCCGGTTGATGCGCACTCGAACGAGATTCGCGCTTTACGCAGTCAACCTGGCAGCCGTGCAGTTCGCAAGCTTGTGGGTTCTCTCGCCGTTTCGAATCGAAGAGGCGGCGGTATTCAGCCGCTACCTGTTGGTTCTCTTCCCCTTCTTGTTGTCGTGGGTTGCAGTCGGAGTGTTGGAATTCGCGAGGCTGCTGGGACTTGCGGGTCGGCTGGATCACGCTGCATCCACGGCTCTGAGCGTTGGCTTCGTTGCTCTGCTGGTTGGGTGCGGCCCGTTTTTCGATCGCGAACTCCGCGCGAGTTCCTTCATGCATCACAATGATCATGTCGACTTTCGTTGCCCTCGCGCAGCGGGTTCGCAGAGCGAGATCCCCGGCTTCTACCGAAAACTCCGCGAAGAGAACGCCGACGATTCAATCATCGAATTTCCGTGGTCTCCAATCTGGCGAGCATCGCGTACCCCGTACTCCTATCAGGCGTATCACGGCCGAGAGGTTCTAGGCGCGGCGATCACCAAGTACCTGCGCAGTCCAAAATTGGGTTTCCGCAATCTAATTAGACCCAATCTCGATGCTTTCCTCGCTAGCCGCGCGCGCTACGTGATCGTCCACCGCGACCTCGAGAGCGAAGAATCGAATCTCGAGATCGCGGCTTGCGCGATGCGATCGGAGCTGGCAGAGAAGGAGTTCCAAGACCGCCACACGACGGGGCGCTTCATCGCGCCCGCTCGGCAAATGCTGCGGCGGCTGAACTCGGAATGGGGCCCACCGATCTATCGGGATGCCTCGATCGAGGTATGGGACCTGGAACTTCAGCGCGGCAAGCCGCGTGCAATTTCGAGGTAACTCCGGAGCAGCCAATCCAGGCGGGTCACAGCCATTCAAAGCCAGATGTTTTTCCGTTGGTCATGGGGCTTCAGTCGCGCAGGGGATTTCGGAGCGAGTCATAGAGTGCCTGGTAACGCTCCCACATCTGGCTCGCGCGCTCTTCATTCAAGGGCGCAACGTCGATCGTCTCCGCGGGGTCCGTTTCGAGGTTGAACAACAGGCGTCCGTTGGTGACCTCCATCCCCTTCGCTTCCGGAGACCCGATCCGTACGTTCACGCTCACCAGCTTCCAGGGATACTCGACATAGGCGAACAGGCGGCCAAGCCGGCTCGGCGTGCCCCGCGTCGGCAGAGTGACCTGGCCGGGGGCCTTTAGCATGGCCAGCAGTGAACGCCCGTTGAGTTCCCGCGGGCCATTCATCTTCGGTAGTTTCATCCCTGCCGCTTCGAGCACGGTCGGCAGGATGTCGGCGTCCATGGAGGCTTGGTCCGACGAGGTGTTTGCAGGGATCACGCCTACCCAGGAGGCGACAAAGGGGACCCGGATGCCGCCCTCGTAAGGGCTCGCCTTGCCACCGCGGTACGGTCCATTACTTCCCATCTGGGGAAAGTGATCGTAATGGTCTGGCGTGACGGCGCCATTGTCAGACAGATAGATGACCAGGGTCTTCTGCTCCAGGCCCAGTTCCTCCAGGGTATCGAGCACACTGCCGACCCGCTCGTCCATGTGCTCCACCACGGCATAGTAGTCGAGCGCAGCGGGATCGGTGACCCCGCGTGCCCGGATCCGCTTCACCCAGTCGGAGCGGGCGGAAAAAATCGGGTTGGACTTTTTCCACAGCGGCGTGTGGACGGCGTTGAACGCCAGATAGACAAAAAATGGGCGATCCCGGTTTGCCTCGATGAAGCGAATGGCCTCGTCGGCGAACAGGTCGGTCGAGTGCTGCCAGCGTTGCTCGTACGTCGCTTTGCCTTCGTAGACATGATCATGCCCGGCCAAATAGTGGTAGGGCATGCTGCCGCCGTAGAAGCCCACCCAGCGGTGAAAACCCCGATCCAGGGGATGGCTTCCGTCCTTGTTGCCCAGGTGCCACTTGCCGAAGCCACCAACCTGGTAGCCTGCGCGGCGAAAATACTCGGTGACAAAGGTCACTCGATTGTCCACACCGTGCTCGTGCGCCGGTCCTTTCTGATTGAACCCTGCATTGAACAGCCCTGTCATCAGCGATGCGCGCGTGGAGGCGCACAACGGCTGTACTCGAAAGCCGGTCAACCGGATACCCTGCGCCGCCAGACGCGCCAGGTCTGGCGTGCGAATCTTGCTCTGCGGCCAGAACAGGTCCGTGTCGCCGTAGCCCTGGTCATCCGCGACGATCACGACGATGTTCGGCGGCTCCTGCGCGGCCGACGGCAAAGCCCACGCCAGCAATAGGCAGGGCCACAATCGAAAACAGGTTGATCGCATTGGTATCATCAAAACGTGGATAAACGGTCGCGCCGCATGGTCCAGCTGCTTCATTGGCCTGGGCGCCTCTGGTTGGGCTGCGAGATGATAACTAATCGCCCGCAATTTGGTCGGATTCGGTGCTTTGCGGGCCAGATTTCAAGGGATTCAGGAGAATCTCGCGGTGCTCAAGTTCCTCAGGTCACGGCGTCGCTCCAATCCTCGATCGCAACGGGAATAGAGCTCGGCTTCGGCAGCTTCGATGGAGTCGACGTCGCGACGCTCGTCGAGCGACACTCTCGGTTCGTGATGCTGGTCAAGGTTGACGGCAAGAGCTCTCCGGCAGCATCACTCGTCACGCCAGTCCACCGTGGCCAGGTACGTGGCCAGAGCGGTGGCTAGCAGCGCATGACCGTCTGCGGTCGGGTGCATCGAGTCCAGGAACAGCTCGTCCTTCGACAGCCCGGCGGTCTGGAACGCACTTAGTGGATCGATGAGAGGCACGTCGTTCTCCCGACAGAATTCCGTAAGGATGTCATCCCGACTGTCCACGTCACGATACACGGGGTGGATGACGATCAGCTCGAACCCGTGGGTCCTAGACAGCTGGAGAAACTCGGCGAGTATTTCCCGACGCTCCTGGGGCGTGACACGTACCGGGAACTGGTGAGGGAAGAAGACGGAACCCCAGTCGAGTTGCTCGGGGGCCTCGGACGGGTCGATGTCGCGGCGCCTGCGAAACTCGTCGATGGATCGCCGGGCGGCGAAGTTCACCCCGGCGCGAAAAAGGGCCGAGTACCGCACCAGCTTGTCGATGTAAAGCGACTTGTAGAACCTGTGGAGCTCCCGATCCGATCGGCTCGTGCCAATCTCATGGTGCTTTGAATCGCGATACGTCGTCGGCAAGAAATCGTTGGCCCAGTGGTACAGGACGACTGCGTCGGGCTCCAGGGCGAGCCCCCGGGTCTTCAGATAGATCAGGCTCTGAAACATCGTGTACGCCGTGACGCCGGCATTGATCAACCGAATTGGCCGCGCCCCGCTGGCGTTGAGGCTGCGCTCGGCCCGAAAGGCGTAGGTTTCGTCATCGGCGACACCGAACCCGAACGTTGTGCTCTCTCCAAGGCAGAGCACCCGGACCTCACCGGGGACCTTCGCGTCGACAGCGGGACTACGCAGCCCAAGACTGTTCGTCGACAGGACCTTCCCGTGAAAGATTCCCTGGAGATCCGGCAACAGTGACCAGAACAGATCGGGATCTCGCCGCGTCATGCCTGCCGCTTCTTCGTATAGCGGACCGCTCTCGCGCTGGGGCTGATCGAGGCCCAGCACTCGCACCGTCAGCTCGGCGATTCCCAACACCAGCAGCATCGGCAGGAGCGCCAACGCCACGAGCTTCACCGCCCGCCCGATCCTGCTGCGCCGTGCGCTGTCGTCCACCGTCTGAATCCCGTGCGTCGTTCCGTGGCGTGAGACCAGCGCGCGGTCGCGCTGGCCCGTGGGGGCCCGTCAGGACCATCAGGTATCGAAAGCCCCTCGGACCGGGCATGATTGAAGATGGCTTGAATCCTGTCAAGGTTCGCAGCATTGCGCCCCATTCACACCACGGTTGGGGAGATTTGCGCTAGATTCGTGCCACGTTCGTGTCAGATTGGGGCCACGTGAGATTGACCCCGAACCTCATTCTCACGCATCATCCAGCCGTGCCGCTCTTCTACATGCATCTGGGCAGCTTCCTGTCCGTCATCGTGTCCTTCAAGCTCTGCGAACGACCCGGGTATTCACCCGCCGGAGTCACCGGCGCGCTGTCCACCGCCCTGATCATCGCTGTCGGCTACCTGACACTGGCCTGGCGTGCAGGAGAGTGGAAACACTTCGACGTGAACTTGAATAGGGGCAAAACTGCCCAATGTCGGTGACGTGCCCGCATGAACTGGTCCAGGCTAAAAGTTAGCTTACGGAGTTCTCGAGCCTCGCGTGCTCCCTCGAACGGGTGGGTTTGCATGTCCCGTCCTGCGTGTGCAAACTTCGGAGTTTCGCAGCTGCCGCGGTCGAGCCAGCATGGCGGGACTCGATCGCCCATGCGCCCGGGCTATTCCGAAGCGGCCCTCCCGCCGTCTATTCCTTCAGCCGAGGTCGCCGAAGACATGAGTCGAGCCCTCTCGTCGAGCCGCCCGCATCCCTCGCATTGGGCCTGCCTCGGGGAGACGGCGGGTGCTACGGATTGACCGCTCTTCGTCGGCGCAGGTTGGTGGCGCGGGTGCTGCTGCCGGCAATGATCGCCCTGCTGTTGGCCATTGCGCTCTTCTGGGAGCTGCTCGCACCCGGACGCCTGCAGGCCGACTACTCCATGGGCGGCGACACCTATCGCCATCTGGTGGTCTGGGGAGCCGCGTGTAAGACCATCGCCGGTGGGTTCTGGCCTTTCTGGGTGCCGGAGCTCGCCCATGGGTTTCCGCTGTGGGCGAGCTTCCAGTGGGGGCTCGCCTCGCCCTCCTTTCTCGTGTTCTGCCTGCTCCCCCTGGAGCTCGCGAATACCGTGAACGCGCTCCTCGTTCTCGTGGTGGCCGGCACCGGGATCTATGGCCTTTCTCAGAGATTCCGCGTCGGTTTCTTCGGCGGACTGGTCGCCCTCGTGAGCTACGCGTTGAGCAGCTTCTTCATTGGGCGCATCGCGGTGGGCCACGTCTTTCTCGATTGGCCCATGGCATGGCTTCCATGGGTGCTCTGGTCGCTCGACCGCGCCATCGTGCGGCCGACGGGCGCGCGATTGGCGCTCGGCGCCGTGCTCCTCTGTGTCTGCCTGCTCTCGGGTCACGTCAACATGACGGTGTACGTCTATCTTTCGGTGGCGGTGTGGACGGTGGGGCGGCTGGTCTCCGATCGGGCTGCGGGCGATGTCGCACCCGCTCGTCCGGAGCAGCGTGCGTTCCTGGTACTGGGTTTCGTGACGCTATTGGGTACCGGGCTGGCGAGCTTTCAGTGGTTTCCATTCCTGGAGCTCCTCATGAGCTCGGGTGGCGTGCCTGTTACGGAGGCCGACCTGCAGGTCACCTCGATGCCCGTCGAGGAGCTGTGGAGCCTGCTGTTGCCCCACGCCCATGGTCTGCGGAGTGAGTCGAATTTTTTTGGACACGGGTGGTATCACGAGTACCTCGGCATTTCATCGGCGTCCATCGTGTGGCTCGCGCTACTCGGTGTGCCCGCGCGGCCGCGGAGCTGGGGGCTGGTCCTCCTCGGTCTCGCGCTGGGCGCCATCGCTCTCGGACTCGGGACCCACACGCCGATCTCCGCAGCCGTTCGCACCGCCGTCCCCTTTCTTGAGAACTCCAGGACGCCGGGCCGCGCGCTCGCGTGCGCCGTACTCGCAATATCCCTCCTGGCAGCACGGGGCCATCGATGGCTTGCGTGGAGGATCCAGAGGCGGGAGTCGATTCTGCTCGCGCTGTCGCTCGGAGCGGGTGCGCTAGGACTGGCGATCGTAGGTGCGCTGAACATTCGTTCGCTCTCTTCTGCGCTACGCGACCCGGTTGTTACGGACCCCGTGATTCTCCGGAGCCTGCTCGGAGCGGCGATTCCACTGCTGCTGCTGATGGGGTCTCTGCTGGTCGCCGCCTCGCGGAGCCAGGTGACTCTGTGGCGCTGGTCTGCAGTCGCGGTGCTGGCTCTCAGCGCAGTCGCGGAGGAGGGGCGCCGGATTCGCTACATCCCATCGGATGCGCTCTACGCGGCAGCGCCGGAGGAAGTTTCCGGTCGGATATCCCATCGGTTTCGAGTCTTCGACGAGACCGGCTATTCGAACGCCCCATTGATCAACCTGCAGCTGACGGGCTTTCACATCGTTACGATGCTCGAGCCAAAGTCGTATCGCGCCTTCTGGTTCTGGGGTCGGGCATCGATGAGGAGGTTGGAGATTGCCAACGCGAAGTACGTCCACACCCAGACTCCGATGGTGGCGAAGACCTCCGTGCCTGATGGCGGATCCTGGAGGAAGGGGAAGCTCAGGCCCCTTCCGAGGGCGAAGCTGTATTGGCATACCACGATCATCCCCGATACGGAGTCGGCCCTTCAGCTGATCGATGCCGGCGGCATTTCAATTCGCGAGACCCTGCTCCTTCACGACTCGACGGCGAAGCATCGCTCGCTCGGAGATTATGGGGAGTCGTCGAGCGGTGACCTGAAGCGCGCATCCACGTTGGAGTTCGTCTCCTACGAGCCCGGCCGAATCGCGCTGCAGATCGACAACCCGCGAGACGGCTGGTTGTATCTGGCCGAGAAGTTCGCGCCCGGCTGGTATGCCGCGATCGATGGGGTGCCCACGCCGATCTTCAGGGCCTTCGTCGCATTCGAGGCCGTGGAGGTCCCGGCCGGCGAGCACGAGATCGTCTTCGAGTACCGCCCGCGATCGATCCGCGCAGGAGCGATCGTTAGCCTCGGCTGTCTGATCGCGCTGGCCGTCCTGTCGCGGCGCTTCGGACGGAGATTCGCCGAGGACTGATCCAAGGCGACTCGCGACGCCCGGATTCCGGGCCTGTCTTCGCCCTTTTTCGTGCGGCGCACGTGGGTCCTCGCTCGTCGCATTCTCGCCAGTGCGGGCCCCAACAGTACGCGCTCGCCCGGCGGCCTCTGCAGGCCGCGATCCTGCCTTTGGGCCCACTTCGCCCCGAACCACCCACCCACACGAAACCCCGAAGCGCGATTTTTCTTACCAACCATCTGGCACAACCGCAATGCGTGTTCACATAACGGTTGACCCTGTCAGCGGCTGTGGCAAAGTGGACTGAATGGTCGCCAAGCGAAACAAACCCGCAAAGACTATTCGACCGTCTGCAAAACCTCAGGGGGACACTGACGAACAAAGACGTTGGTCACTACGCCGGAAGGAATTTGCTCTCTTGGTTGTGTCGATCATCGTAGGCCTTGCGGCGGCCGAAACCATCGCTCGCGCTAGACTTCATTTTTTCCCTCACCCCGGTCATACTTACCTTCGCGGTCTGCAGACGGGCGAGGCTGATCTTTTCTCGGATAATCCCCGAGGCACACTCCTCGATGTGCGGAAACATCAAGATTTTGCTTTCGAGTATGGAGGCGCCGTTGGCCGCGCGCTAAGCAAAGGCCATTATTTCGGTGTTCAATATAGGCGCAATAGCCTTGGAATGCGGGACCGGGAAATGGGTCCACCGGCACAAGGCGTGCGGCGAATAGGTTTTGTCGGCGATTCTTTTACGTTTGGCGAAGGTGTCCACGAGCCGGACACTTACCCGCGCGTATTTGAACGATTGATGCATGAGGCTGGTCGAATCAACGTCGAAGTTGTCAATTGTTCCGAACCTGCGATTGACATTCTCCGCGTCGAAGCGCGAGTTAGACACCTTTGCATTCCGCTCGGCATCTCCGAACTGTACTATGGTTACGTATTAAATGATCCCATTGAAGGCAGACGTTTTAAGAAAAGCACCGCGCGCAAAATGGGGCAACTGATGCGGTACGAACCCGGGGAAAGCGAATATGGGCCAATCGAACTCCTCAACCTAGCACGACATGCCTACAGACAGAGAGCGACGAACTGGTGGACAATCGACTGGTACCGACGCTTGCACTCGCCGGAAAATGATGGATTCGAGCAATCACTCCGTTTACTCGAGGAGATAAACGTGATGGCCAAGAAACATGGCGTAGCCTTTAGGGTGATCATCTGGCCTCTCTTCCACGATCTCGATGGCGACTATCCGTTTTCTCAAATCCATGACACGATGAGACAGGCATGCGAAAGGCTCGGCATACCGTACCTTGATTTGCTTGCTACGTTCGCTGGGGAAAACGCTGAAAAACTATGGATCACATCGTTCAACGCCCATCCCGGCACCGTAGCGCACGACATGGCCGGGCAAGCGATCGCCAAGTGGCGACAGTCAACGCCATAGGAGAACTTGCTTACCGAACACGAGGCGTATCGCGCGGACGGCTTATCGGAGACGCGACATTGCCCAGTGCGTCGCCAGTTGACGAACAGGTTTGTTCGCAGATTGGGGAGATAGATCAGAGCGTATAAAATTATTATTGCGGCTGCGGGAGGTTTTTCGCGCGTTGTTTGAAGGGAAATTCAATTACGATCTAGATAGTACAAACGCATGGGGCCAAACTTCTCCTGTTTCGCACTAACTAACCAGGGCACTTGATCTGGTGAGTAAGTTGTCCGGTTACCATCCACGACGAGTACCACCTGATCTGTTGCCAGATGTCTTGTGTGAGATGAGTATTTTTTACGCGCAATTAAAAACAGGAGCTCTGTTTGAGCTGGTTCAACACGTCCCAAATGGTCCATTTGTAATAGTCGTTGATCGGCAATCACAGTCTCGATATTTTCGAATTCAGCTAAACGACTGGCTACAGCTTGCTTGTATCCAAGCCCGGACCCATACGCTCCTTGGGCGCCACCGTTTCTACCTAGGAATTGATAGAGATCTAACACGAATATCACATTCCATAGCAGTATCAACCCTAGGATCCCCGATAGCGTCAGACGAGTTCTTGGACCAGGGAACTTTGTTAATAAGGCACCGATAACTACGGCAGTTGCCAGAAAATGACTTGGGTAGAGGACCGTATAATATGAAACGTACGTCCATAAACCAGCAGTTGAAAATACGCCGATTGGTATAGCGACCCATAATCCTAGAATCCATGCGCGCTGTTCCTCTTCGATTCGAATTCGTGTTAACCAGCGTGTTTTCTTTTTTTGTTGGCTTGTTCTCACGAGGCTTCGGACTGCACGCATTAATAGCCACAAAATCGCCCCTATAAACGCACCGCGTTGAATCCGTAAGAGTGATTCGCCAACCAGGAGCGTTTCAGAAAAGTACTGCAACCCTTTTTGCTCATAAACTTTTTTTGGGTCGAATTTCCGATCGGTGCTGAGCCCAAGAATATCTTCGATTTCTCCAGAATTCATGATTGCTTGAGCATGTATCCACGATTCGCTGGGGCGTCTTGGAAGCGAAAAACCAGATTCTGGGTGGATTGTCATGCCTCTCGGAATTTGCCAGTTCCGGCCACTGCGTTGCTCTGCCATTCGGCGAATTTCAATCCAATTGTCGGCTGCTTGAGATTGGATGTAGGGAATTGCGAGTAACACTGCAGTGATCACTCCGGCCGCAGCATATCTCCAATCTATTTTGGGACGTAGAACGAGCAACAGCACAAAAGCGGTTGCTGTGAGAGCGAATCCTGAAAAATGAATTTGTATGGTTGCAAGCGGCAGTAATAACACCCAGAAGATAGTCTTTGGTCGTTTCGCCAATATCAGGCTGTGCATCGCCCAGATTGTTGCTGTAGAAAGAATGGGTACAAAATCTTGTGCCCATAATTTTCGAGAGTAGATGACTGCCCAAGGTGACACCGCAAACATGCTCGCTGCAAATAATCCCACAAATGATCCATAGTATTTACGGCCAACATGCCAACACATGATGACTGCACAGAGTCCCAAGAGCGCAATGAAGCAAGAGATGAGGGTGAGGTTGCTTGTAACGGCAAACATCGGAATCAATAAATGAATGAACAGAGGGGGATTTGTTACACCAATGCTAGACTTGAGCCCTCTCGATGGGAAATCGCCGCTCTCAACGAATTGAAGAGCCAGGTGTGCAGCGATTGCCTCATCGGCCTTGAACTCGATCAACTCTAGGTGTGAGAATCGCAACCAAGCGCCAATGCAGACGATGAGCGCTAGTACACACCATTCCGAGCGTCGCATTGGGTATTTAGTAAGAGCAGAATCATCCACAATGTGCACGTGTACTTGCTTTTAATGGCCAAACCACTTTCTGAGCGCTGCAAATGCGAAATAGTTCGAGCCGAATCATAATCGCCCTTTCCACATTGTAAGAAATTTTTGAATCCATCTCGTGAACCCATCTTACAGGAATTTCCGAGGCGCCAAAACCTTCCCGGGTCGTGATCACAAGCATCCCGATGGCGCAAGGTTGATGGGAAGAACGGCTGTTCAGGCTTTCGTGTGGGTTTGGCGGACACCCATTCTAGCTTTGGGGCGTGAGAGCTGGAATCAGGGGCGTTCTTGGCTCGGATTGAGTTGCTCGGCGCGGCGTAGACTGTCGCGATGCAAGATCGAACTCGCTATGCGCGGCTTCTGGGGTTTGAAGTCCCATGGCGAGTGGCGGACGGGGCCCGGTGGCCTTCACGCTCGACCCTTTAAAGTATCACCCTGTAACATGGACTATAGTACCTCTTCCATTGTATTGAATCGGAAATAGAATGTAAGAGAAATTATGTTACACAACAAAAAGACATTTATATCATTCTTCTTTCTCCTAAACCTCTTCCTGGCATCTTTTTTTGTCTCAAAGGATTACTATCCTAATGCGACATCGCGCGCGCTTCCGGTTTATACTCTTATTACTGAAGGGACTTGGGAAATAGATAGATACGAGAAACTGACAATTGATAAATCTTTTGTTGGAGGTCATTTTTATACAGACAAGGCTCCTCTGTCTACAATTATTACTCTTATTCCGTCATTCTTATTCCTTGACCTTAAGAAACCGTCTTCGGATGGTGAGTTCTATGGGCAGCTAGACTCTGTGATTACGTTAGGCGGAATATTCAGCTCGAGTTTGATGTTCACCCTCTTGATGATTTTAACGCTGCTGATTGTTTCTAGAGGTGAATATTCACAAATGCTAGACTATGCGGTCCCGATATTGTTTCTATTCTACGGAAGCAATCTTTTTGCATATTCTGGAGTTTTATGGGGACATCTCCTCGCGGCACTTCTTCTCACCGTTTCATATTACTTTTTAAGCTTCAAAAATAGTTATTTCCTATCAGGGTTATTCTTGGGGTTGGGAGTGTGCGCAGAGTACCCTCTCGGTATCGTTGCTTTGATATGGTCAATTCAGCTTCTCATGAAGCGGCGGCAGGATACGTTTAAGAGAGTTACGCTCTGGGGGTCAGGACTTTTGGGGCCAGCTGCTCTTTTAATGTGTTATCACTATATCTTCACAGGTCATCCTTTCAAGCCTCTCTATTTTTACGTAGCGACAGACTATTTCAAGCGGATGAGCGTAGACCTTGGGCTATCTCTTCCTGATCTTGTCGTAATGTATAAGTTAGTATTCTCTCAATTCAGGGGCGCATTGTTCTATACTCCAGTAATTATATTTCTCTTCTTCTCGTATTTTATAAAAGGGGAACGCGGAAGGTTTAAAAACAGCTTTGTTTTGACAGCATGTACATCTCTGCTTCTTCTCAATGCGGGTTATTTCGTCTGGGACGGCGGTTGGTGTCATGGGCCACGCCATCTTCTTCCCGCTTTGGCACTTCTGATGTTTTTTGTAGCAGTTAATTTTGACAAATTTCATTTCAGACACTGGGGATTCTACGTGTTGTCTGGATTTGGGGTGATTTTGAACATCATGACGAAGACTGTGGGTACAATATATTCATCGGAATATGAATTTCCATATTTGGATTACATTATTCCTCAATTCTTGTATTTTGAATACAGTGCGAATAACTTTCTTATAGAAATGCCCGAGTCATTCTTGGTATATCTTCCATTTGTCTGGATTGTTCTGTTCTTGGGATGCATTACTGTCATTATCTCTGCTAAGAGATCGTATGAATCTTCCCTGTAAATTATGGAGAGTTCATGAGTTTCATGGGAAGATTCTTCGTTTCGATGTATACCTTTCGGGATCTGGCCCGAGAAACCGAAGCGGTTCACTGGGTCACCTGCCCCGCCGCCGCAACCGGCCCGCCTTCCCTCACGACCGTAGGTTGAGCCCGTGGAGTAGACTTCCGCTGGGCGGAAGTGGCGGCTGTCCGACCTATCCGCCGATGCTTCAACTACAGATGGCTCTTGGACGTAGCTGGGCTGTATTCAGTTGAAACCATCGAGGGGACGGGGCACGGAGCTCCAATCGAGGTGGGTGTAGGTGGAGGGCAGTCGGGTTTCTGGTTCGAGGGCTTCTAGTGCGATGCCCGACAGGATAATCCGGTGACCCCACTGGGTTCGATCGTAAGGAATCGAACGCGCTTGGAGTCGCGCCTCGACATATTCGAGAATCTGGCCAGCTGGATTCAAGACAAAGGCGATCGGATGTGGGGTATGGGTCTCGAGGCTTGGGAGTCGCCAGGTTACGTCGAGGGGAGCCGCAGCGGGATCGGCGTGAAGGTCACGACGCAGTTCAAACTCAAGAGAATGCGATTCCCAGAGGTTCGCCACCACGATACCCACGCCTTTGGCTAAGAGTTCCTCCCGCAACTCTTTGGCGTCCAGCAGACTCCAGCTACCCCGCCAGCTTCCCATCTCTCTCGGAATCCCCGAGGCGACCCAAGGAGCGATGGGAAAGAGCGCCGCCACGAACCAGATCAACAGGGCCAGCGTGGCCAGCACCCGCGGGATGCGGCCCGCGCGGAGCGCGCCCTCCGCCCCATATGCCATCAACAGGGCCAACGTGGGTGCCAAAACGTAGAGGACTCGCGAAGGAGGAACCTCTAGGTAACGCAGTCCCGAGATCCAGTAGGCGCCGATATAGCCGACGAGGTGCAACAGCAGAAGGTGCCAGAGCTCCACCCGGCCCAACCGCGCCATCCGTGCGGCCGCGACCGCCACACCGAGGGCAGCCAGTGGCCACGCCGCGCCCAGTATGAAGCGCGCCGAAACGATCATCTCCCCCAGGCTGAGCCGACTGCCCCCGCTGCCCAATAAACCTCGTGCGAGCACCGATTGTTTGGCATGGATGAACTCGTGATTCATGTCCCAGACCAGCAGTGGGAGCAGGCCGACGCAAAAGCCCACCACTAACCCCAAGGCTGCGCGCAATCGGTCGGACTGTGCACAGGAGAGCAAAAGCCAAAGGCCTGCGATTGGCACCCAGGCCAACAGCATCTCCGAGGCCCATAGTCCCAGCCCAGCCACCACCCCGAATGCCGCGCCTTGGGCAAAGGGAAGACGCACGAGGAACGGCGGCGGGCGAGAGAGCCACAAGAGCAAGACCGTGAGGGCCACCGCCTCGCCGTAGCCACCTCGGGCCTTGAGGCTCCACTCCACGAAGAAGGGTGTGCCCACACAGAAGAAGATCACGGACCATCGAGCTTGCGCGGCAGTCAGGCAGCGCCGACCAAAGTCGGCGAACACAGCCGCCGAACTCACCCACATTGCCCACAGCACCGCCTTGAGCGCGATCGCCGAGGCGCCGACGACGGAGAAGACCAAGGCACCGAGCGCGGCCTCCCAGGCGGCTCCGCCATTGTAAGGCTGCTCGCGAAAGAAGAAGTAACGTTGATGTCCTTCGAGGAAGTCGAGGGCCATGGTGCCGACGACAGCCTCGTCGGTATCCAGCATCCACTCCGAGGTACCCAGCAGCAGGAGCCGGAGTAGCGCCCCAGCCGCGACGATGGCTACGAGCACAGCGATGCCCTTCCCGCACGCAGCCGGGTCGTTCGCCTCCAACCGCCCAAAACTCCCTTGCGGCATGAACCAACCTCTGTGCTGCACAATCCCGGCCCAGCTGTCCGCCCAGATCTGGCCGATCAATAGGTAGCTACTTCAACCAGGCACCGCAGCACAGCAAAATCGACGTTTTTCGACTACCGGCGGCGTGGATCTCGTTCAAAAATCGTTCCCATCGTGGAAGAGCGCGAAAACCGAGCAGACTTTTTCTATTCTCAGCCACGCAGTGAACCTCTCTTTCCGAAAACGTGTCGCCTTCAGCGGAGCCGTCGTGATCACCGCGATCGTGCTCTGTATCGCCGCGGCAGAGGGGCTGCTGCGCAGTCGCTACAAGGACATCGCGAGAATCACCGGGATTTCCGAGTGGCAGACGGCCGAGTGGCAAGGCTTGACCTACCACTGGGATGAATACCATCCACGCTACGGGTGGACGAATCGGCCGGGCTATCGCAGCGGAGAGAGCATCCCCTTCAAGGTGTCGATCAACGGCCAGGGTCTGCGCGGCGCTCAAGACTACGCCCCTCACCCCGCCCCCGGAACCCGTAGAATCATGCTCTTCGGCGACTCCTTGGCGTTCGGTGAAGATGTCGATGATATGGAGACCGTGTCTCACTACCTCGGCCGATCGCTAACCCACACAGAGGTGCTGAATTTCGGGGTCCACGGCTACGGCCTCGGTCAGATGATGCTGCGCCTCGAAGACGAAGCATTCGCGCTGCATCCGGATCACATCTTGGTGATGTTGATGCTTCCGCGAGACATCTGGCGCGATCTGCAGCGGGACTTTGTGCACGCCAAGCCGGTCTTCGGTCTGCGCGACGGTGAGCTTGCCATCGACAACCTGCCGGTTCCGATAGTTTCCGAGCAGCCGTGGCTCCACCGCAACTCGTTCATCGCAGCATTCTTGTTCGCGCGCGCAACGACAGAGGTTGCCCCCGAAGCTCCCGATCTTCCTACCCGCGTGGGGCAAGCGCTACTTTGGCGGATCCAGTCTCGAGCCGCTGCCGAAGGGATCTCCCTCACCCTCGTCAACGTCTCCAACGGCAATGATCTGCGGCGGCTGAATCGCAAGCCCGAGGAGAGATCTCGTCTCAACGCGATGCGCGCCGCGCTCACCCTACCCGAATTGGACGTCCTCGATCTGATCGATTTCCTGGAGGAACGCACACTCGCCGAGGGTCGAGCGTTGGTGACAAAAAACTGGCATTGGTCGCCGCGCGGAAACTGCCTGATTGCGGCGAAGATCGCGCAGCACCTCAACCGAATCAATCCAGTGTGGTCCCTTCGGCCCGACGGGCAAGCCTGCCTACCCGACCTCCTTCCATAGGGTCGGAGCGGAAGACACACTTCCCCCATCGCCACAGATTCTTCGATCCGGGCGTCTGCTCCCGTTCTGGTTGGGCGGTCCCGAGTTGAGACGTCGTGCTCGTGGCTCCGCTTGAGCAGCTGCGGAACCGTTACGAGTGGCTCGGTCTGACGATTCGGTTCGAGGGCAACTCCATTGCATCGCGATTCGTTTGTGTGTGTGCTCTCTACGAAAACGTGGGTCGCCATCAGATCAGCGAACACATCGATCGCATCCCTGGCCCGGATGCGCCGGGGCCCGTTCAACCCCGAAGGGGCCGACTACGAGGAGCCGTTCGAAAGAGTTTCACGGCCGGACCCGCCAGACCCGCGCCCCCCCGATCGTCTCTCCTTCTCCGTATCGCGCCTCGAAGTATGGCAGGAGTTCGCGATCCCATCTGAACTCGGGCCACAGGAGAATCGTATCGAGGGAGTACGCGTCGATGATGTGCTCGGCGGCGCCCGGGTCACCCGCGCGGCGGATCGCAATCAGCAGGCTGTAGACGGGTCGATCGAGGTAGAC
>SDBV01002852.1_pt1 | contig 25805 bp, 23 predicted proteins | sample 2277081 | NCBI WGS metagenome assembly SDBV01 (sample SAMN10402039, study PRJNA504765) | marine sediment metagenome | isolation source: marine sediment core GS10_PC15, 223 cmbsf | place: Arctic Ocean: Southern Knipovich Ridge | collected 2010 | reverse complement strand
GGGTTATCAAACGAAGAGAGGGTCCTGACTGTATAACATTCCCGTGAGAGGGCCAATGGAAGATGTCCATGGACAACAACTTCAATATTCATACCCGATTTTTCTGCGATATCCTTAATTGTCTTTCTCCCAACTTCCCATGGAATTACCACTTTCTTTACACCGAATCTGGAATAATATTTTGCTGTTCTCCAGTTATAAACATTCAACAAAGGTCCAACTATCATTTCTTTTTTTGTTGCAATATTTAAAAAAGCCAGGTTATTAATTTCAAGACCATCAGATACTTCTAAAAGCTTCTTGATATTTTCTAACCTCAACCCGTTTCCGATCAAAGCATAAGACGAAATATAGACCCTCTTCCCTTTTTCTTTGATCATATTGATGATTCGCGTTAAATCCTCAATCGTAGGTTCTCTTTCAGGACAGATAATCTCTCCAATGTATACATTATTAACCTTGCTGTTTGCCACCCGTTCATAGTAGCTAAATAATTTTTCTTTTTTTGAGTTTAATGGCACAGGGCCTAATGATATCTTCATGTTATACCTTCAGAAAGTACACAGAGCTCATCCAACCATTCTTTTGGGGCCCTGTAAACACTCCCGCGTTTATAATATTCATCCAGGGCCGACCTGAATATCTTTGTCACTTTTTCAGTATATGCATTTGAACGCTGTCTTCCTTCAATCTTGAAAGCATCAACACCTGTGGCTGCGAGCTCAGGGATTACCTCTATCATATTCAATGTTACAGGTGACTGAAATGAATAACCAAGCTTATTGGTTTCAGTGTTTAAGTATCTGCCTTTACAGGGAGTCGGATATGTACAGAATTCCCCCTCATCAAATTCATTTAGTGTAATTTCATTTAATTTAAACTTTAATTTTCCATTGTCAGCGTATATGTACTCAACAAATTCTAAAGGTGTGCAGGCTCCTCCTGAATTACTTGATACTCCGGTTATATATGAAGAAATCTGGCATCTTCCCTCATAGTTCGCGCATATAGAACCAAATACAAATATTTCGAGATCGACATCGGTCTTTTTCCTTATCTCTTTTATCTCCTCAACTGTTAAAACGCGGGATAGAATAACACATTTTATCCCAAATTCTTTTTGATAAAACTGAATAGTTTCGGCATTACAATTTCCCGCCTGGACACTCAGATGAATTTCGAGATCCGGATATTTATTACACGTATATTCCAATACTGACAGGTCGGTAAGAATTACCGCATCAACCCCCAGAGAATACGCGCTGTCAACTTCTTTAAAACATAAATCAACCCCCTCTAATTCAGGATAAACATTTATTGTTCCATATATTTCTTTGCCTTTGCTGTGACCATATTCAATCCCTATCTTCGCTTCCTCAAAGGAAAAGTTTAAACCGGGGAAATTACGCAGGTTGGTGGGTGACCGAAAACCAATGTACACACCATCTGCGCCTGCATCGACAGCGGCAATTAAAGATTGAAGATTTCCGGCAGGAGATCTTAAGTCAATTTTTTTAGTCATTTTTTCTCAGTGTGAGACATAATAAAGCACCATTCCATTTAACAGGAAAACGGCTGCTCAAACTTTTCCACTCATCAGTTTTTAGACCATGGAATTTGAGTGCCAGGGAAAGATACCGGCCGTAAAATGAGTTGCTCATGATCGTTTTTCGAAACTCTTTTCCTGTCACATCTTTTCTGAAATCCCAGATATAGGCTGAACAATTGTTTTTCAGGACCCTGATTATCTCTTTGAAAACCATATCTCTATCTCTCCAGTGATGAAACGACATGCTGCTGAAAACAAGATCAAATGAATCATTCGAAAAAGGCAGCTCGTGAGCGTCGGCAACCTCAAATTCAGCTATTTCTTTTTTTGCCGAGCGGGCATTCTCTTTTGCAATATTTATCATTCTGGAACTTAGGTCAATTCCGGTTATATTAAGCTGTCCATTTAGTCTGGCTATCTCGATCGGCAGATAACCGGGCCCGGTACCTATATCCAAAATATTACCTGATTTAATTTCTGATACTATTCCTTTTGCCAATCTTTGATAAAGACCGCTAAATCCCTTTGCCGCCATACCATTGTAGAAGTTTGCAACTATTCCCGGTATTTTTTCAGGTTTAAACACTTTTTAATATTCTTGAGGCAATTTTTTAAGCATCGCGTAACTGAACACCGGGCCGTCTTTACATACATATTTAGGACCGATATTACATCTCCCGCATTTTCCAATGCCGCATTTCATCCTCATCTCTAATGAATTAAATATTTGATTATCTTCGAAACCCAACTCGAGTAAAACAGCAATACAGGTCTTTATCATAACAGGCGGACCACAGACTATGGCAAAGGCATTTTTAGGAGAAGGATTTACCTCTTTCAATACCGGAGCGGCAAAACCTACCTTTCCCGTCCAGCCTTTGACATCCCTGTCGATAGTCCGGATCAGTTTTATATCATCCCTCTTTGACCACTCTTCAAGGTCATATTTGTAAAGCACCTCTCCCGGGTCTCTTGCGGCCACCATGACTGTAATTTCTCCAAACCGGGACCTGTTTTTCTCATGCAGCATATATTTAGTGAGCGATCTCAAGGTCGTGAGGGCGAACCCGCCCCCGATAATTACCAGGTTGCTTCCCTCAAAATCTTTCATCGGGAATCCATTCCCATAGGGACCTCTTACACCAATCTTGCTGCCTTCAGATAGATTGTGAAGGGCAGATGTAACCACACCCGTGGGGTATTTCTTTACTGTAAATTGCAGGACCCCCTCATCCATAGGTGAGGATGCAATTCCAATGGGTGACTCACCTGCTCCAAACACGGAAAGCTCGGCAAATTGTCCGCATATATACTTAAATTTTTCTGCCAAATCCAGAGCTTCAGATTCCAGGTTAAAAGTTTTGAGGTCTTTGGCTTCATTCTCAACCGTAATTTTTTTTATTGTAACCGGGATAGGAAAGTAAGGATTATCCATTGGCTATTTTTAGCACCTCTCGAATATCAAGATTTACCGGGCAATCCCGAACACAACGGCCGCAGCCGACACAAAACATCTCTTTAAAATTTTGCGGGCAGTAGTTAAATTTATGCATTACCCGCTGCCTCATTCTTTCTTTATATTTCAGCCGGGGATTATGTCCGGAGGCGTGTAAAGTAAACAGGGGATACATACATGAATCCCAGCATCTCATCCTTTTTCCTCCAGACAAAGTTAATGCCTCCAATCCGGTTTCTACCTCATCCGTTATATCAAAACAATGACAGGTGGGACATAGAAATGTGCAGACCCCGCAACCAAGGCACTTCTGCTGGATTTCATTCCAGAAATCCGCCTTAAAAGATTTATCCAGTTTTTCTTTTATTTTTTCAGTTTTTACATGGGAATTTATTTTTTTTGTGCTTTCCTGGACTATTTTATTTCTTTTATCGACATCAGATTTTTTGGCGTTTTCAAACCATTTTCCTGACCCTTTAATAAATTCTACCCCTTTCTCGGTTATCGGCCTGGCAAGAAAATCCTCTCCCAGATCACAGAAGCTGACATCTGCCCCATATTCTCCATCCGGCCGGCCGTTAACGGAAGTACAAAAACATGAAATCAGTGGTTTATTACATGTCAAAGAAATGACTGTTGTTTTCTCCCGCTTTTCCTGGTAATAAGGATCAATGAAGTCCTTTTTTTCTTCTTCTTTAAAAACTTTGTCCAGAAAACTTATAGCCTGAGCATCACAGGGACGGACACCAAATATGACACTTTTTTGTTGTTTGTTATCTGCAGGTTTTTTTGAATTTTCCTCTAATTCATGGTTTCGAAATCCATAGAGTACCTCGGTTTGAGGAAAGAACATCTCTTTGGGTGAAATTTTCGTGTTTCGATAACCCTCAAACTTGCAGGTATCGGGTGATTGTATTTCAGCAAAACAAAAATAATCGTCTTTTTCTACCGGAGCAAAAATTCTGTTATTATTCTTTAATAATTCTTCGAAAAGTTTATTTAGATTACTCTTTCTTATTTTTTTTTCTTCCATCATGGTTCAGTAATATACTCCTGTTTATCCTCTGGTTTGAAGGTCGCCAGGGGAGGAAGATCCTCAAAAGAAAGACCTGCCTCATAATCAAAAAGCTCTTTAACATCTTTTACCAGCTTATAGGTAAATGTTCTCAGGTCTATTCCCATTGGACAGGCATGTGTGCATGCTCCGCAATCAATACAGCGTCCCGCCATATGAAATATTCTACCAATCTGAAAGAACATAATGTCAGAAATGTTGTTGGTGGGCCCGATCCATTTGGGCCGGGTTTGCTCGGCAAAACATTCTTTACAATAACAGTTAGGGCACACCTGTCGACAGGCATAACATCTAATGCATTTAGAGATCTGCTCCTGGAAATACTTCCACCTTTCATCAAGAGATTTTTTTTCAAAATCTTCAACAATTGAAACTGTTAGTTCCGATCTCTTGTTATCCGGTTCAGTGCCGATTAATATATCGTGAACGGAAGGACGGGTATATATACAATCCAAACAGGAATCAAACAGCAATTCTTCTTTTTTATATACTGCTTCTTTTTTATTCTCATCGATAATTATTATCTTATCATCTTTTTCCAGCGCATCAACAATTTCAATATCATTGTTCATTGGTATTTTCTTCCTGTCCACCATGCCTTCACAAATGACACCGTAGATAAAAATGTTGTCGCGAGGGATCTGATGCTCTTTTATCAGCCCTACAATTGAACCGACATCACATCCTTTTGCAAAAATACCTACCTTCGGTAGTTCGATTGGCTCTTTTTTCTTCGGCTGAGGAGCAAAGAACCGTGTTAGATACACTGCTAAATTATTCGCACAAAAAGAGTTCCACACTAATTTCTCAACATCATCAGATTCAGTAATAAAACATGGAGTGGATTTCAAAGGAAGGGTCCCTTCGGTATACCCGATGAACACGTCAATTTTATTATCAGCAAATAGTTTCTTAACCGTCTCTTTTATCTGTTTTTCTATATCCTGCATTATTTTCAACCTAAACTAATCAAAATTTTTTGACCATTTTTCTCACAGGCCCCAATTCCTTCACCTCATTTGTAACTTTCTCCACTATTTGCGCAAAACGGGGCCCTTCCGCGGCCGACACCCAGGAAAATTGCACTCTCTGCGGTTCAATACCGAGATATTCCAGAAAATTCTTCAACAATGCAAATTTTCTGTGCGCTACCAGATTCCCGCTTATATAATGGCAATCTCCGGGATGACAGCCCGAGACCAGCACACCATCAATACCGTTTTCAAGTGCCTTGATTATATAAAGAGGATTTATTCTTCCCGAACAGGGGACGCGAATAACCCGGACATTTGAAGAGTACTGGATTCGTGAAACACCGGCCAAATCAGCCCCCGCGTAGGAGCACCAGTTACAAAGAAAAGCGACTATTTTTGGTTCGTAATTTTTATCCATACTCTTTACACCACACTCAATGCTGCTAAGATTTGCTCATCTTTAAAACCTCTTAAATCGATTGCCGCAGTACGACAGGAAGCAGCACAGGCTCCGCAACCTTTACATATCGCTTCATTTACTATTGCCACCCGTTCTTCTTCATCAAGCTCAATTGCCTGAAAAGGACAGATTTCCACGCAAAGACCGCACCCCACGCATCTTTCTTTTCTTATCTGTGAAACCTTCCCTTCAGATTCTATTTCTTCTTTTCTTAAAACTGTAACTGCTCTGGCTGTTGCCGCTTTAGCCTGTGCAATGGTTTCTGAAACATCTTTTGGATAATGCGCTAACCCGCAGACAAAAATGCCGGGTGTCGCGAAATCTACCGGCCGCAGTTTTACATGCGCCTCTAAGAAGAAACCATCGGCATTAAGCGGCACTTTAAGCATTTGTGATAAAGTCTTGTTCCCTTCCAAGGCTGAAATGCCGGTACTCAGCACTACCTGGTCGGCATCAATAAGAAGATTTTTTTGAAATATCGGATCAAACACATTAACCAGTAACGGGTTATCTGCCGCCGGTATTTCAACCCCGGGCTCTTCTCCCTCTTCATAACGAATAAAGATTATCCCTTTTTCCCGCGCTTCTTTATAAATAAGCTCTTTCAGCCCATAGGTACGAATATCGCGATAAAGAATATAGATATTTATTTCGGGATTGATTTCTTTCAGTTTTAGAGCATTTTTTATCGCCTTGCTGCAGCAGATCCTGCTGCAGTAGGGATGCTGATCATTGCGGGAGCCGACGCATTGAATCATAACAATAGATTTCTGACTGCTGATTACCGATTGTTGATTCAATATCTGCTCTTCCAGCTCACGCTGGGTAATTATACGTTCATCCTGCCCGTAGAGATACTCGGTTGGAGTATATTCTTCAGCACCGGTCGCAACGACTATTGCCCCATGTTCTATTTCCTGTAATTTGTTATCATCGGTTTTTTGTTTTTGTTCGTTATTGCCCTGCCGCGCCTGGCCAATTTTGGTTTTGAAATTTCCAACAAATCCTGTTATTTCTTTAATCTCTGAACCAGTATAAAGGTGAATGTTTTTATCTGCTTTTACCCTGTCAATCAAAGAAGTAGTAAACTCGGCAGTCTTTTCTCCCTCAAGGGTATAATGAACATTACGGAAATTACCACCCGGTTCGGTTTCCTTTTCCACCAGATGAGCCTCGAATCCCTGGGCACTGAATTCAAGGGCGGTTACCATACCGGCTACACCACCACCAATAACTAAAGCCCCTTTGTTAACTTTGAGACTCAATTTGGAAAGTGGTTCGAGCAGTCCGGTTTTGGCAATCGCCATGCGCACAAGATCTTTTGCTTTCCCGGTTGCTTTCCCGGGTTCTTTCTGGTGTACCCAGGAGCACTGTTCACGAATATTTGCAAACTCAAAAAGATAGGGGTTCAAACCTGATAATTTCAGAGTTTTCTGGAACAGCGGTTCATGGGTCCTGGGGGTACATGCAGAAACTATTACCCTGTTTAATTTCATCTCTTTTATCTTCTTACCAATCATTTTCTGCGAGTCCTGGGCGCAGGCAAAGAGAAGTTCCTGGGAATGAGCCACACCAGGTAAGGTGGAAGCATATTCAACAACATTGGGAACATCAACAGTGGCCGCGATATTAGTCCCGCAGCGGCAAATAAAAACACCAGTTCGAATCTCCTCTCCCCGCATATCCAATTCCTGCGGTAATTTTTCCTTTATCTCTTTTACAGGCAGTTTTGTTAATAAAGAAGAAGCCGCCGAAGCCGCCCCACTTGCCTGCATTACTGTCTCCGGGATATCTTTGGGGCCTGAAAAAGTCCCGGCTACAAACACGCCGGGCCGTGAGGTCGATATAGGTGCAAAGGTCGAGGTTTTTACAAATCCGAAATTCTTGAGTTCTATATTTAGTCTGCCTGCCAAATCTCTAATTTTATCTGATGAGAATAATCCGACCGAAAGAACTACAAGGTCAAATTCTTCCCTTTTTATGCTTCCCCCCTCAGCATTATATTGAATGATTAAATTTTCACTGGCAGGCTCAATCTCCACTGAAGAGATACGGGCACGAACAAAACGCGTATGATAATCATTTTTTGCCCTGTCAATGAATTTATCAAAGTCCTTGCCAAAAGCGCGGATATCCATATAAAATATTGCTGCCTCAATATCCGGAAGATGTTCCTTGAGAATTACCGAATCTTTGGCCGCCTGCATGCAGCAAATACTGGAGCAATACTCATTGCCCATCTGCATATCCCGCGACCCGACACATTGAATAAATGCTATTTTCCCGGGCTCCTTCCCATCCGAGGGGCGCTTGACATGGCCCTGTGTGGGTCCGGAAGCACTCAGGTATCTTTCAAATTCGATACTGGTCAATACATTTGGAAATGTCTTATAGCCATATTCATCCTTCAGCACCGCATCAAACTCTTCCGACCCCACCGCAAGGATCACACTCCCGACTTCAATATCAAGGATTTCTTCTTTTTGATCAAAATCTATTGCATCTGCTTCGCAGAATTTTTCACAAATTCTACATTTGCCTCTCTGATGGTAGATACAACTGTTTTTGTCCATTATTGGCAGGGCCGGCACTGCCTGAGGAAATGGAATACGGATACATTTTGTTTTGTTCAGCCCTTTGTTGTACACGTCAGGGATTTTAACCGGACATTTAGTCTGGCATATACCGCAACCGGTGCATTTTTCTTCATCGATATACCGGGGTTTCTTCAAAATTATCGCTCGAAAATCGGGAGCTTTCCCGCTTAAACTCTCCAATTCAGCATTTGTTACAATCTTGATGTAAGGGTGGGCGCCGGCTTCTACCAGCTTGGGTGACAAAATACACATAGCACAATCATTTGTGGGGAAAGTCTTGTCAAGTTGACACATTCTACCACCGATGCTCGGCCCTTTTTCTAGCAGATATACTTCAATACCCATTTCTGCTAAATCCAAAGAAGATTGAATACCAGCAATTCCGCCGCCTATAACTAAAACTCGTTTATGCACCGGTTTCCCTTTTTATTAGTTTTTTTGATCTCTCTTTTTTGCGTCTTGCAAAAGAGACGATTTTAGCCATCATCTCTGTTTTTTGAATTCTTGAATTCTCGCTGTTTTTATACGACAGCTCTTCAATAATTTTCCCCTGCTTTGCCCCGTTATAAACTTTTTCACCTCTACTGCTGCGTATAACTGTAGTTGTGAATCCATCCGGTGATCCAAGCCCGCCCACCGATATATCCGCGTAGTCGTTTGCAAAATCCGGACACGCAAAACAGGCCGGGCGGGCTATTTCATCTACCGCGTCGAAAGGCAGGTGTATAGTTTCCCCGCTCTCCAGAGTAACAATTACATCGTCTTTGATATTTAGTTTCTTTATATCGGCCAAATTTATCTTCAAACTTTTTTCCAGCCTTTTCCGGGCTTCCTCATCAAAGGAAAAATTTTCCATACAGAAAAGCCCGATAGTAAGGGTAATAATATCTGCCGGAATGACATTCAAAAGCTGCATCTTTTTTATTGTAAAGATCTGGCACGGGGTCCCCACCATCGCAATATTTTCCAATGAACCTTTCCCCAAACTTCTTATTTCCCTGATAACGGGAGAATAAGTACTGTATTTTTCTCCGATTTCTTCAACATGTAAAGTTTTATCAAAATGTGAACCTGCGGCATCTATTAATTCCTCCGGCTGGGTAACCAGCACCGGCTGACGGGCAAAGGCGCCGATTTTTTTCGAAACTAAAGCTCCCTGAATAAGATGTTTATTCATTGCATGTGTTAAAAGTGAAGTTACCACTCCCCCATCAGTACAAACACTCCTTATTCTTTCATCTGTCGTTTTTGCCGAGGTGAGTTTTCGATAGGGTCCAATGACCGCCTTCCAGCCGTATTTTTCTTTCAATTCATCATTCAGAACTTTAATCTGGGGACAGATAAGATAACAGATCCCGCACTTTAAACAGTTCTCTTCATCGATAAATCTGGGGCTGCCATCTTCCGCTAATTCCAGTGCGTTCAAGTCTTCAGCCGAACAAAATGAGACGCACCCGCCGCACTTGCCGCAAATACCTTTATCCTGAACTTCAATAATCAAATCTTTAAAACTTTTTATTTCATCTTCAGACATTTAATTTTTCTTTTATTTTTGACTTTACTTTCTCTGCCAGCTGCTTATCATGATTAAAAAGATGATCGATAAAATCGTGACGTACTTCCTGACTAAACCGGTCAAGCTCGCCCACCCTGGACTGAGTCTCCTGTGAAACATGGTGACCTTTAACTGCCAGGTATCTTAAAATGCGCATTATATCTGTAAAATTTACCTTTTGCGGGCAGCGGGTATAACAGCGATAACAGACAAGACAAAGCCAGATTGCCGGTGAAGAAAGAACCTCCTGGCGCATTCCAAAAAGAATCTGTCTGATGATCGTGCGGGAGTTATATTTTTCATCAATATCAGTAATTGGACAACCGGCGGCACATGTCCCACAGGCAAAACATCTCTTTACATTCTCCCCCCCCGGTTGAGAAGCAATTTCTTCCCGAAAACTAAAATCTAATTTGCTGACAGCAATCGGTTTATCAGTTTTTTCATCCATTATCTTCTCCAGTTATGACTCCACAGCCTCCAATTCTTCTTCCTTGAATGCAGAAAGCGGAAGTTCCTCATCCAATTTTCTTCCTGCTTCATAATCAAGCATTTTTTGCACTTCAGAACTTAAATGGTGATACATTCTTCCCAGGGGTATTTTGTTCGGACACGCAGCCTCACATTGTCCGCAGGCAACACATGAGGTCAGTACATGGCTGAATCTGGTTAAGTGAAACAGGATCATATCCGTTGGCATTTTCAGTATCCCTTTTCTCCTGGACCAGTTCAGATATTTATCTTTACTGTATTCAAAGATTGGACCTTCAAATACGCATTGTTTACAATAGCAGATGGGACAGACCCCACGACAGTTCTGGCAGTTGATGCAGAGTGAAGAAATCGTGGCTAAAAAATCTATACTTTCTTTTTCTATTTTTTCTTCCTGTTTTTTTCTTTTTTCTTTTTCTTTTTCTAAAATGTTTTGCCGTTCTTTATTTTCAGTGGAATCTTCCATTTCAAGCTCTTCCAGCACTTTTTTCCCTCTATCATTTCCTGCTTTGATAACTATTTTTTTACTCCAATCATTTCCGATCAAATTTATGGCTATGTCTGCATTTTCAGGAAAAAAAACATGACATAATTGACAGGCAACCCTCAACTCTTTTATATCCTGTTTTGACTGAACCTTTTTAATGAAATCAGTCGTAACTGTTTCCTTGCCCTTGATTTCATTACTCTTATTGACATAATCGCGTACTGTATAGGTTCCAAAACAATCGATCCCGACAACAAGCAAATTATCTATATTCGCCTGTTTCAATTTAACCAGTTCGATCAGGGCCCTTATTTCGCAGGGCCTCAGCATCGCGGCAATTTTTTGACTCGAGTCTTTTAGAGTCAGTTTGGAAACAATCCTGGCCGAGTTTACCTGAAGGACCGGGGCAAGAGGATTCACTCTTTCTAAATATTCCGGGTCGTAAATCAGTGATTGAGAAACATTTTCATTAACTTTCTGATTTTCCTGAGGGACCAGTACGGCATCGATAATATTGTTATTAAGAAGTTTTTTGAAGAAACCGGTAAACACATCATTAAAATTGTTATTTTTGATTTCTATTTCAGCCACAACGGCCTCCTAATATGAGCTCAGCAGATTTGGTCCCTTACTTTTTATTTCACCCACCATCTCTTTTATTGTCTCAGCAAATCGCTGCCCTTCACTGGCACTGATCCAGCGAAGCCAGACACGGTCTTCCTCAAGACCCAACCCTTGTAGAATTTTTTTCAATACGGCCACTCTTCGACGTGCCTTATAATTACCACTGGTATAATGGCAGTCACCCGGATGACAACCGCCGATCAATACTCCATCCGCCCCTTCCAATAAAGATCTATACACATATAATGGATCAAGGGCCCCGCTGCACATCAAACGTATGACCCGTACATTAGTTGGATACTGGATACGGGAAGTCCCGGCCAAATCTGCACCCGCATAGGAACACCAGTTACATAAAAAAGCAATGATTTTCGGTTCAAATTCTGCCATATTAGAAGCCTCCTGAACTGACGGCTGGTTGATTAATTGTTGATCCGTTGACATCACACCAACTCCTATCCGTGGGTTACGCTTTTTAAGCTTTGACTATACATTCAACCGGACAGACCTCAACACACTTAGGCGAATCAGCAATGCCTTCACACTCGGTACACTTATCCTGATCAATTAAAAAAATAGGATCACCTTCTGAAATAGAGTCATTTTCACACTCATCTTCACAAACACCACAGGCACTGCATTCATCGGTAATTTTCATTGCCATTTTTTATTTCCCCCTCAGTCAATGTATTTTTACAACAGAGCATCCACTGCCTGAAGCAGCTGCTTTTTCTCAAACCCATATTGCTGGCTCGCTCCATTGGGACAGGCAGCCACACAGGCACCGCAACCCTGGCACAGGACTTCTAAAACTTTGGCCGTATCAGTTTCTTCATCCATTTCCCGTGCTTCATAGGGGCATACATCTACACAGATTCCACATCCCGCGCAATACCTTTCAATCACGTGCACAGTTCTTCCTGTTGCCATAATTCTATCCTTGGAAAGAACTGTCGCGGCTCTTGCAGCCGATGCCCAGGCTTGAGATATCGTCTCTTCAACAAATTTCGGTGAATGCGCAAGCCCGGCGAGGAAGATACCATCTGTCGAGAAATCTACAGGGCGTAGTTTTATATGCGCCTCCAGGAAAAACCTGTCCTCATTTAGCGGTACTTTTAATGTTTTAGCCAATTTTTCACTGTCATTGTGCGGCGTGATTCCCGTACTGAGTACCAAAAGATCAGGAGTTATCTCGAGTTTTTCATTCAATATAGAGTCCAATACTCTCACATTGAGCTGCTCATTTTCTTTTGTGACCGTGGGTTTGTCATCCAGTTCATAACGAATAAAAATTACCCCTTCTTCTCTCGCCTTCTGATAATATTGCTCTTTAAAGCCATATGTTCTGATATCCCGGTAAAGAATAAAAATGTTTGCATTAGGATTACTTTCTTTAATTCTTAAAGCGTTTTTAATGGCTCCCGAGCAGCACACGCGACTGCAATAAAGATTATCATTTTCACGGGAACCTACACACTGAATCATTACAATGGCCCCAGTATCATTGATGGTTGATTCCTGATTGGCCAACCGCTCTTCTAATTCCCTTTGTGTTATTATTCGTTCATCCATACCATATAGATATTCTGAAGGTTTTCTTTCTTCAGCACCTGTAGCAACAATCACGATGCCATGTTCGATCTCTGTTGCGTTATCAGGTTGCTTCGCTATTCCTTCACCATTGACTGATATAGGCTGACCCACGCTTCCCTGAGCAGGGTCATGGTTGGCTGTTTGTATTTTTGTCCTGTAATTTCCAACGTAGCCACCGAAGTCCGCGATTTCTGCATTCCTGTATACATGGATGCTTTCGTCATTCTCCACCTCTTCAATCATCTCCTTGAGCAATAACTGCGTATCGGTTCCATTAAGAGAAAAATAAATATCGCGGAGATTTCCACCGAGCTGGTTCTCTTTCTCCACTAAATGTACTTCAAAGCCTTGCCTGGCTAAAGACACACTTGCAGTCATTCCGGCAATACCCCCTCCAATCACCAGCCCGCTTTTGGTTACCGGAAATGTGGAGCGGGACAATGGCTCTAAAAGGGTAGCTTTGGCCACTGCCATGGCAACAAGTTCTTTGGCTTTTTCTGTTGCTTTACCTTTCTCATGCATATGTACCCAGGAACAGTGTTCCCTGATGCTCACAAACTCTAACAGATACGGGTTGAGACTCACTTCTCTGATTGTGTCCTGAAACAGCGGTTCGTGGGTCCGGGGCGTACATGAGGCAATAACAATCCTGTTCAAATGATGCTCTTTGACACGGTCTTTTATCAGCCCCTGTGAATCCTGGGAACAGGTGTAAAGATTATCTTCACAATGGGTCACATTGGGCAGTGTTTTTATATACCTTACGACTTCTTTGACATCCACGACACCGGCGATATTGATTCCGCAATGACAGACGAACACACCAATCCTTGGTTCTTCATCCGTTGTATCCATTTCATCTGGGTACGTTCTTTCTTCAACTAAACTTCCCCTGGCGGAAGTAAGAAGAGCGGACGCTTTGCCGGCTGCCGCTGAGCCCTGGATGACCGTTTCCGGTATATCCTTCGGCTCGGTGATTGCCCCGCAGACATATATTCCTTCCTGATTTGTATTTTCCTTAAGAAATTCAGAAGTTTCTATAAAATCATATTTGTTTAATTTTATATCCAGTATTTCCTGTAATTTTTTTACCTGGGGCGGAGGGACCAGACCGGTAGACAGGACAACTAAGTCGTATTTTTCTTTCCCGAATTTTCCATCGTCGGTTACAAACCTGATTAAAAGATCATCATACTCATTTGCCTTTTCCACCTGCGGAGAACGGCAGTGGATATAATTCACACCATATTCATTTTTTGCTCTTTCATAATAACGGTCAAATCCCTTTCCAAAGGCCCTGATATCCATATAAAAGATATCAGTTATCAATTCTTCACCCGCGTGTTCTTTTGCTACAACCGCTTCTTTTGTAGCATACATACAGCAAACTGACGAACAATAAGGATTGCACTCGACATCCCGTGATCCGACACATTGAATGAAAGCAATCCTTCCCGGTTCTTTTTTATCAGAAGGTCTTATTAAATGTCCGCGAAAGGGCCCCGAGGCGGAGAGGATTCTTTCGAACTCCGGGGAAGTTATAACATTTGGAAACTCGCCATAGCCGTATTCCAATCTCTGTAGAGGATTAAACCGGTCATACCCGGCCCCCACAATTACTGCCCCCACCTTTATCTCTCCGATTTGCTCTTTTTGTTCAAAATTTATTGCTTCGGGTCCGCAAACCTCTTTGCATATCTGACAAACCCCCCGGTTTAAGTAAATACACTGCTTTTGATCGATAACCGGCGTATTGGGCACAGCTTGAGGATAAGATATGTTGATCACAGGCTTTGTCCCCACACCCCAGTCAAAGTCAGACGGGAGCCTCCTTATCTCTTCGGAACAGTTATTCTGTGCCTTCATACAGCCGGTAGGACAGATGAATTCGCAGGCGCCGCAGCCTATACAGATGGGGGATCTCTGGTCAAAAGGCGGAATTACTTTTCGATTAGTTCCGCGCTCGGCAAACCCAATGATTGAAGCCCCCATTTTTTCCCTGCACATACGAACACAGAGCCCGCATAGAATGCAGTCCTCGTTCTTCTTCGGGAACCTGCTTTCGTTAACGCCTAATTCTAACGCTGCTTCCTTTATTTCTATTGACTCGGGACAGCGTGCCAACAAAAGTTCAATCATTATTTTTCGTGTTTTTATCACCTTATCGGTATCCGTAGAAACCAATAAGCCATCGATACAGGGGTATAGACAGGATGCTTGAATTTTTGATCTCCCATGTCGACTTACTTCGACCAGACAAAGCCGGCAGGCACCGTACGGGCTCAGGGTTTTATGATAACAGAGGGTAGGTATTTTTATCCCGAGCTCAACTGCAGCTTCAAGTACAGTTGTACCCTCTTTTACATTAACTTCCTGATTATTAATTGTTAGATTTATCATTTTTCACTCTTTTATAAAACAATAGCTCACACATGATCTATTCATAACCCGGCAACCCCTTTTCATATAATCTGCCGCAGGCCTCATACATGGAAAAGTTGGTGGTAAAAAGAGGTGCCTGGTTCTCCCTGGCTAATTCTATTGCCTCATCTTGAGGTTTTTTACCACCAATAAAAAATATGGCTTTTATTTCTGTAATCTCAGCAGTGCGCACAACCTGTGAATTAGTGAGCCCGGTTAAAAGCAGAGAACCGGAGTTACTAAATGCCAATACATCGCTCATTAAATCCGAACCAACGACCCTCTTTATTTCTTTGGCCCCGAAATTTGCCTCAACAATCACTTTTGCTTCAAGAATATTTTTTATATCTTTTAATTTCATCTCAGGCTACCGTCACTGCATTAAATTTACAAACTTCAAAACAAACACCGCATTTGATACATTCTCCCTGTTCAATTCTATGCGGTTTTTTCTTTTCCCCAATAATTGTCTCCTGAGGACAATTCTTTGAACAAAGAAGACACCCTGTACATTTTTTTTCATCAATTGAAAATTTTATCAATGCTTTGCACACCCCGGCGAAACATTTCTTTTTTGTTATATGGGCCTCATATTCGTCTTTAAAGAAACGAAGTGTACTCAAAACCGGATTGGGGGCTGTACTTCCCAGGGCACAAAGCGAAGCTTCCTTTATTGCTTCAGACAACTCTTCAAGCAGAAGGATATCATCCTCTTTTCCATTACCATCACATATATTGGTCAAAATTTGATACATCGCCTCATTTCCTTCCCGGCAGGAGGTACACTTTCCGCAGGATTCATCTTTTAAGAACTCAAGAAAATATCTTGCCACGTCGACCATACAGGTATCTTCATCCATTACAATCATTCCACCCGAACCCATCATAGAACCGTATTTGGTCAGCTGGTCAAAATCTACCTGAGTGTCAAATAGACTTTCCGGAATACAGCCGCCGGAAGGGCCGCCTGTCTGCACAGCTTTTGCCTTTTTCCCGTCAGGAATTCCACCGCCGATTTCAAAAATTATTTCCCGAAGGGTGATACCCATGGGGACTTCTACCAGGCCGGCATTCCTTATTTTTCCTACAAGAGAGAATACTTTTGTTCCTTTGCTGTTTTCGGTTCCTACACTGGAAAACCATTTTGAACCTCTAAAAACTATCTGGGGAATATTAGCCCACGTTTCTACATTATTTAGTACTGTGGGCATTTCATACAAGCCCTTTTCGGTGGCATGAATGACTTTAGAAACCGGTTCCGGTACTTTACCTTCGATCGATCCCCTTAACGCGCTGGATTCTCCGCACACGAATGCGCCGGCCCCCCGGAATACTTCGATGTCAAAACTAAATCCGGTGCCAAAAATATCCTCTCCCAGCAAACCGTAATCCCTTGCCTGCCCAATAGCTGTATTCAATCTTTCCAAAGCGATAGGGTACTCCGTTCTTATATATACATAACCCTTACTTGATCCTATCGCTTTTGCCCCTATAAGCATGCCTTCCAGAACTGCGTGCGGATCGGATTCAATAATGCTGCGGTCCATAAAAGCACCCGGGTCCCCCTCATCTGCGTTGCAAATAATATATCTGACATCCCCCGGGGCATTTCTACAACTTTCCCATTTTTTACCTGTAGAAAAACCGCCTCCACCCCTCCCTCTTAAGCCTGAGTCCATAATCTCCTTTATTATCTCTTCCGGAGTCATGGAAGTAAGCGCTTTTGCCAACGCTTTATACCCATCGCAGGCAATATATTCATCTATTTTTTCCGGGTTTATTAAACCGCGATTCTTTAAAGCGATCAATTGCTGTTTTGAGAAAAAATCAATGTCGCCCATCCTGGGTATGGGCATTTCTTCCTCCGGCGGGAAATACATCAATTCTTTTACCGGTCTGCCTTTTAAGAAATGTTCTTCAACCAGATGCGGGATATCTTTTTCCTTAAGCATCTGGTAAAATATCTCTTCCGGCTTGACAACCATAATTGGTCCCTTGGCGCAAAAGCCATTACATCCGGTCATTATTATATCAATTTCATTCTGCAGGTCATGCCTGTTGATTTCTGCTTCCAACGCTTCCTTTATCTTAAAAGATCTGTTTGAGACACAACCGGTCCCTGCACAAACCATCAAATGCGTTCTAAATGCCATTAAACACTCCTATGATACTCTCTCGCTTCCCATGGCCAGAGCATACTCTTTAACAATATTTCCGCCTAAAACATGCTGGGAAAATATTTTCTTAACTTTTTCCTCGGTTAAATCAACATATTTGACTGCTGTCTCCCCTTTCAGTTCTACTGTTGCCATTGGCTCACGGCTGCAAAGCCCGGCGCAACCCGAAGTGGTTAGAATTAAATCTTTGGCTTTTGTTTCATCTTTCTGCGATAAAAAAGCACTCATTATACCCCGTGCCCCTGAGGCTATCCCACAGGTCCCCATGTGCACTGTTATTTTGGCCTGACCGGATCCTTCACGAAGTATGGTCACTGTTCTCATTTTTTCGCTAATTTTTTCCAAATCTTCAGGTTTTAACTTCGCCATTAACCCGTTTCCTCATTTGTATTTTTAATTGTATTTTTCAACCATTTTTAGAGTTTTTGTCTGGTTCAATTTCCCGTATAAGTCATCATTAACCGTGACCACCGGGGCAAGACCGCAGCACCCCAGACAACGCACCGCTTCTAAACTGAAATTTTGATCGGAGGATGTCTCTCCGGCTTTAAGTTGCAAATCACGTTCGAGTCCTTCCAAAATCCTCTGACCACCCTTCACATGACATGCCGTACCGAGACACACGCTGATGACATATTTTCCCCTTGGAACAAGACTAAAAGCATTGTAAAAGGTGGCTATGTTATATACCTGACTCAGAGGAACGTTCAATTTAAGAGCTACATACTTGAGCATATTCTCCGGCAAGTACCGGTATTCGGCATTGATGTCCTGTAAAATAGGTAATAATGATTCGATTTTTGGTTTGTTTTTTTCAACAATCCTTGTGATTTTTTCCCTATCTTCGTCTTCGAACACAATTTCTTCTTCTTTTCTATCTCCCAAATATGGTATATTCCTTACCGGACAATTATTTACACACTCGCCACAACCTGTGCATTTCTCTTCATCAACAAATCTTGGTTTTATCTTTAAAGAAATTACAAAATTACCCGGCTCTCCTTTTATTTTTACCAATTCAGAATATGTAATCAGCTGAATATTCGGGTGTCTTCCAGTATCAACAAGTTTTGGAGAAAGAAGGCACATCGCACAATCATTGGTAGGAAATGTTTTGTCGAGCTGAGGCATAACCCCGCCGATTGAAGGCTTTTCCTCTACCAGATAAACTTTAAACCCCATCTCTGCCAGATCCAGGGATGCCTGAATACCTGAAATGCCGCCTCCGAAAACAGCTACAGCACCAATTTTTTCCATTTTTTCTCTATCTCCTGACAAAGATTACACGACTGCATCTATCATAGAAAAAATCTGTTCTCCGGTAAAATTCCTGAGTTGCGTTGCCCCGTTTGGACACACACCGGCGCAGGCGCCGCAACCCTGACAGAGTATTTCTTTCACAGCAGAAATCTTTTTTTTCTCGTCAATTTCCCTTGCCACATAAGTACAGGCTTCAACACAAAGGCCGCAGCCGCTGCATATTTCTTCGTCCACTTCCGCGATAACCGGTTCGTGGCTCAATTTGTCCTGGGTTAAAAGTCCCAGGACCTTTGAAGCCGATCCGGAAGCCTGCGCTACCGTAGCCGGGATATCTTTTGGCGCCTGGCATACACCTGCCAGGAAAATTCCCATGGTCGTCGTTTCTACGGGTCTTAATTTAGGATGAGCCTCAGAGAGGAAACCGTGTTCATCGTATGGTATCCTTAGTTTTTTGGCCAGCTCTACTGTTGAAGGGTGGGCGCGAATGGCTGATGCTAAAACCACCATATCGGCTGCTATTTCTACCTGAGTTCCGGAAAGTGTGTCTGATCCGCGCACTATGATCTTTCCATCTTTCTCAAATAATCTTGATACTCTACCCCTGAGATATACCGCCCCCTCGTCTTCTACTGCACGGGCCCAAAATTCCTCATATCCCTTTCCCGCTGCCCTGACATCTATATAAAAGACATACGCCTGACCATCATGGACTTTATGTTTATAAAGCATTGAATGCTTTGCCGTATACATGCAGCATATACTTGAACAGTAAGGCATACCTTTTGAACGGTCACGCGAGCCGACGCATTGAATAAAGACCACCGTCTTTGGTATTTTGCCATCCGAGGGTCTTCTTATTTCTCCCTGAGTGGGGCCGGAAGCAGATTGCAGCCGTTCAAATTGTAAACTATTGATAACATCTTTATGGGTGCCGTAGCCGTATTCACCATAAAAATCTCTCCCCAGCTGTTTGAATCCGGTGGCTACTACAATCGCGCCCACCTCTTCTTCAATTATTTCGTCCTGCTGCTCGAAGTCTATAGCGCCTACCTCACAAAACTTTTGACAGACCTTGCATTTACCTGTGTTATAATAAATACAGTTTTCCCGATCCATGACAGGGACATTGGGCACTGCCTGAGGGAAGGGGATATATACTGCTTTTCTGGTACCCATTTCCTCTTCGTATTCGCTTGGAATTTTTTTCTTGGGGCATTTCTCCTGACAGATTCCGCATCCGGTACATTTATCTTCGATAATTGAACGTGCTTTTTTTCTTATCTTAACCTTGAAATCACCTACCAATCCTGAAACTTCCTCGATCTCTGAATAAGTGTGAATTTTAATGTTCGGGGTCTGAGAAACTTCAACTGTCCGCGGCGTGAGTATACAGGCCGCACAATCAAGAGTTGGGAAGGTTTCGGCAAGTTTGGTCATATGGCCGCCGATATATGATTCTCTTTCAACTAAAATTACAGGATATCCAGCCTGCGCAATATCCAGAGCAACCTGTATACCGGCAATCCCCGCTCCGATTACCAAAGCTTTTTTCTTAACCTCCGAATGAAAAACATCCAGGACTTGATCACCTTTTACTTTCTCAAAAATTGAAGAAATAATCTGGTCAGCTTTTTCAGTGGCTTTATCTTTTTCATCCTTGTGTACCCAGGAACATTGTTCGCGAATATTGGCGATTTCAACGCGGTAAGGATTCAAACCTGCTTTAAGACCGGCTTTGCGGAAAGTAAGCTCATGCATCCTTGGAGAGCAGGCGGCGACAATTACTCCGTCCAATTTCTTTTCTTTTATGGTCCTGGTGATTAATTCCTGCCCGGGATTTGAACACATATATTTATAATCAATCGAATGAACAACACCGGGCACCTCCCTGAAATTATCTGCTACTTTTTTTACATCTACGACACCGGCAATATTAATGCCGCAATGACAGATAAAGACCCCGATTCGCGGATTTTTAGTTTTACTTTTTGTGGGTGCTTCCGGGGGTCTGGTAGTTGTCATTTGATTAACAGCCATCTTTTATGTTATTCCTTTATTTCTCAATAAAGATTCATTACCAACCACCGCCCGGTGTAGACCTAGACTCTTTATATCTACACCAAGAGCTAATCCGAGCAGCTGGGTAAAATATAAAATGGGGATTGAGAAATTTTTCTTAAATTTTTTATTTATATCTTCCTGTCTCAATTCTAAATTTGCTTGACAGAGCGGGCAGGCAACCACCAAACATTCCGCGCCTGCTTCAGATGCCGTTAACAATATGTCATAGGTAAGTTTTACGACGATATCCGTACGGCTTAAACCAAGTGAACCGCCGCAACACTCATTTTTGTAAGCCCAGGAAATAGGTTCAGCACCCAATATCTTTACTAAATTATCCAGGGATGAAGGCTGTTCCGGGTCGTCAAATTCCGTTATATCAGGAGGGCGAGTTAGAAGACATCCGTAGTAACATGCTACTTTCAAGCCGTTGAGATCCTGTTTTATTTGTCCCTGAATTTTCTCTAACCCAATTTCGTTCATCAAAATATCCAAAAAATGACGTGTTTTTACGTCGGGGATACTCCCAATATTAAGAATCTCTTTTATTTTTTCTTTTCTTTGAGGATTTTCTTCCAAACTCTTTTCGGCAAATTTATACCTGCTGTAACAGGCGGCACAAAATACTACCATTTGTTTACTAATTTTTTCAGCTGATTGAAGGTTTTTTATCGGCAAAGAAAGCGACAGAATTGTATTTGTAAAATGGGCGGGAGAAGCGCCACAACAGGTCCAATCGGGTACTTCCACAAGTTCTATATTTAAAGTATCCGCTACAGCTCTGGCTGACTCGTCGTAATCTATGGCAGTTGAATGAAGCGAGCAGCCGGGATAATAAGCAAGTTTCATATTATTCTCTCAGTTAATCAATTGGTTATTACTGCTCAAAACTCATCGTTTAGCCTGATTCAGCTCCTTTAAATATTTCTTTGATTTTTTTTGGATCAGCTAAAGAGGGAAATATTTTCAGTCTGCCTTTTTTAAACAGCTTTGGTCCTTTGAAAATATCTTTGAATAAATGTCCGCTGCTGATATTGAATTTACCAATCATCTCCCCCTCAAACACACGACCATACTTCTTCACAGTACCCAAAAATAATCGGTTAAAAAGCTCGACATCCCGTTCGGAGGGCTTAACATTTTCACGTAAACTGACAATCCGTAAAGCATCCATAACTTTTGCTATATCTACTTCCCGCGGGCAGCGTGTTGTACATGTTTCACATCCAGCGCAAAGCCAAATTGTCCGGCTGGAAAGGGCCCGCTCTTTCATGCTCAATTGAACCATTCTAATAATCTGATTTGGCAGATAATCCATTTCAAAGGCAATTGGACAACCGGCCGAGCATTTACCACATTGGTAACATTGGAGAACTTTTGTGTTACTTTCTTCCTCTACCTCATGGAAAAAATCCGATTTTATGGGATTTGTATCAAAAACCAGTTTCAATGTAAGTATCCTCACTATGTATTTAAAAAAACAGATTTGCTCGTTTGAGTATCTTTACAATATCTGTTATTTGTGAAATTAATAACAATCGCTAGTTTATTTTTTTTAAGGAAGTTTGTCAAGAGACCGAAGACCCATATTTATAAAATAAAAAGACCTATATTCTATAGGTCTTTAGTCCTATAGAATAGGTCTTTAGTGCTAAATATTTTAATGGTATAGTCTGGAATTGTGGTGAATCCAGGTACTTTTCATGGCATTTGGAGCCGAATAAGCTATAGTATTGTTTTACCTATGGCATAAATGGCAGCCTGAGTGCGGTTATTCACGTGGAGTGTTTGAAAGATATTACTGATGTGGTTCTTAACGGTTTTTTCAGTGATCCCCAGTTTTTTGGCCAATTCTTTATTTGAACCTCCTGAGGCGATCAAACGGAGCACCTCTTTTTCTCGTTCTGTCAAAGCATTGAAATCTTTGCTTCTTCCCTTTGTCTTTTTTCTATCCAACATGGCAAATTCTTTCAAGACTTTGGTGGCTATTACCGGTTGAATCAGAGCCTCCCCTTTGTTGGCCCTTCGAATTGCTTCTAATAGTTCATTTATAGAGACATCCTTTAATAGATATCCTATTGCCCCTGCTTTTATTGCATCGAAAATATGAGGTTCATCCTCATAAACAGTTAAAATGATGATATTTACCTGAGGTGTCATTTTCTTGACTTTAAGCGTTGCAGTAACACCATCCATCTCGGGCATACCGATGTCCATTAATATTACGTTTGGCAGGGTTGCTTTTAATTTGTGTAACATCTCATCGCCATCGCCTGCTTCTCCTATTACCGCAATATCGTTTTCCAGTTCTAATAATTTCCTTATTCCTTGACGAAATAAGGTATGGTCATCACACAAAAACACTTTTATAGATTCAGGCATCTTTCTTTTCTACCTCCCTTGCGTTCCTCTTCTATAGGAATGGTAATAAACACCCTGGTCCCATGTCGAGGTTCAGATTCAATTGCAGCCGCCCCCCCCAACAACCGTGCTCTCTGACGCATAATTATTAAACCCAATTTACCATCGCTATCGTTAATTAAAAATGCTTTATTGCAATCAAAACCCTTGCCGTCATCTTTTATAGTTGCGGTCAAACTATTATCATTATTTATTGCCAGACTCACTTCCACATTTTTTGCCTGGCTATGCTTTTTTATATTTGTAAATGCCTCGACCATAATATCGAAAATTAATCTTGCTTTATCGGCTGGGACGCCTTCGACAAAGCCAGAGACATTTAATTTAAATTTAATGTAATTCTGCCTTTGATAATCATTTATATAATTCTTTAGCCTTCCCAACAAATTGAAGCTAATCTCTTTTGGGGAATTAAGATCAAATATTACCTGTCGCGTTCTGTTCAGGGTGTCCTTTGAAATTTCTCTCAAAGTTGCTAACTCCTCAAACGCTCTCCGGGAATCAATATGAAAAAGTTTCTCACACAATTCCAGTCTTTTTATAATATTGGCTAAATCCTGTGCGCAGCCATCGTGCAAATCAAAGGCAATCCTGTTTCTTTCTTCAACTGTATTTAAACGTTTTATCTCTTGAATCTTCTCGTTTAAACGCAATACCATTTCATTAAACGTTTCGGCCAATGTCCCAAGCTCATCTTTAGACTTTATTTCCATTTTGGCGTTTAAATCACCGCTGCCGATTCTGGAAGCAAATCTCTTCAATTGGATAATCCTGTTAGAAAACAAAAGCCCAATACTCAAAAAGATAAGAATACCAACTCCTAAACCTACAAGGATAACAATTGCAACATAATAATTTATTTTTGTAATTGTTGCGATATCTTTCTTGCTCGATTCCAGGGAAACTCCTAAATGCAGGATTCCAATCTCTCCTTGCAATATTGGTACAGCTATATCATACATTCTCCTCCCGCTACTTAAAAATTCTTTAATCCTGTACGAGTTTTGAGTCTTTACTCTAAAAGATAAAAGTCCTTTTGGGAAACCCTTGTCAAAGGTATGAGATATAATATTGCCTTCCGGGTCCTGAACAAACAAGTACTGCGCGTCTTCTAAATGACTCACATTATCCCGCAGGTGCAGCGAGAGCGCTATTTTATCGTCAAGTAATAAAAGCTCCTTTACTTCCTCTGATAAGTGTTTTGCCATCTCAACATCTCTCCTGAGCACTTGAGAGGTTACCATCCGGGGCAGCATCTTCGAAAGAGGGATATATATTAAGGCCCCGATAAATATAAAAAGCACACAGATCCAGAAGATGAGTTTTGTTCGTATACTTTTCATGATGAAAATTTTATTCTTCAATATGAGCACTCAGTTCTCTTATAGAGTCATATAGAGAATCACTTACTTCGACGAACCGATCAACGTTCATCCCTTCTAATATAAGACTTCCTTCTTCTTCAGCGTGCATATTTAATAATATATCTTTTAACCTGATCTTTAGGGTGCCAGGCAATCCTGGGCGAACTACAACGGGCGGAATGCCGTAAGGCTTTGAGATTTTAATGATTTTGGTTTCTTTAGTATATCCACTATTGTTTCTATTCATATAATTCCAGATAAGACTGTCCACAGCTGCTCCGTCAACTATACCCTGTGCAACAGCCATAATAGATTTATCATGGCCGTAAGTATACGCCCAGTCCTTGAAAAAGCTCTGAGGGCTCTCATTTAATTCAAATAACATGTTGATGGGAACATACCTCCCCGAATTTGACAAAGGATCTACGAAAGCAAATGTCTTCCCCCTCAAATCTTCGAATCTTTCGATTCCACTATTTGCAGCCACAATGATATAAGAATAATAAACGGTCTCTCCCCCCACTAAAGGCGCAACAAGAAGCTCCAGCCCAAATTCATCACTGCCTTTTACATAGGGACCCCCGCATACAAAAGCCACGTCGATATTGCCATTCTTTAAATGGGTATATACTTCTGTGTACGTCCTTTTCTCAACAAAATTTACTTTCATGGCCGATTTCTTTCCAATATAGTCAAGAAGTCTCTTATAATACGCATATCCCTCATTCGGAGTAATCATGGATCCGACACATATGTTAATTTCGGCCCCTTGAAAGGATTTCACCTCTCTCAGTTCTATTGTATCCTCAAAATCAACATTATCCAGCGTTTCTTTTTGGCCACAACTGGCCAGGAAAAACACAAATAACAATATCAAATAACCGGGAAATAAATTGTTTTTAGACATATTTCTATAGCATCTCTGAAACCTTTTTCTCATGCGCATCCTTCTCTGTTATCTTACCACAGCGTATTATATGGCGTACCCCTTTCAAAAAGTACCTGAAAGGATGCACCAATTCCTACTCTACAAGATAAGTTTGTTTATGTCAAGAATAACTGAGAAGAGCTCTTAAAACCCCAATATTTGTATTCCTATTTCTGCCTTATAAGAAATTTTCTCATATTACAAAGTCACAGGAGCAGATAATTCAATAGTAAAACAGTATATTCTGCAGAGTAACGAAATAAAGTAAGATAAAAAATTGAAAGTTAATAATTTTTATTGACATACACTGC
>SDBV01002851.1_pt1 | contig 25808 bp, 17 predicted proteins | sample 2277081 | NCBI WGS metagenome assembly SDBV01 (sample SAMN10402039, study PRJNA504765) | marine sediment metagenome | isolation source: marine sediment core GS10_PC15, 223 cmbsf | place: Arctic Ocean: Southern Knipovich Ridge | collected 2010 | reverse complement strand
TGTCCGAGGAACCTCAGCAGAACCGTTTTCTGCGATGACGTCGATTGCCCGATATTTCCCACCTGATCGAGGGAGGGTCGATGGCAACTGCCTCGCGTTCCAAACGGTCCGCTGATGGGGGGCAGGGTCGTTTCTTTATCGGTCGATATTCGGTGCGTCCGAGAAATCAAATCGGGCTTCCGACGACTTCCTGGGACGGCGACTCGCGAACTCCAGTTTCGTTCAGCGGTCGTGAACACCGCCGTAGGATAACAGGTTGCCCATTCGTGGCTCAGGACGGTTAGACATGGGGCACTTAGCCACGACCGAACTGGGAGTTAATAATCAACTGTCTCGCGCACTCATTCTGACGACACGGATCGACCTCCTTTCGGACCGTTAACTGCTCTGGGGCGATGTGACCGCTGAGGTTTTTGATTGCGCCAAAACCATGGAGGTGGCGGCGACCTCTTGCGCGAAGATTTGGGCCACGAAGGCGGTTTCGGTAGTCAGATGACGGTGCTTCTCGGCGAAGTTCGGTGACCTCGGGAGTCAGAATTACTCGTGCACTCTGTCGGACGCCCCAAGACTCCCGTGAGAATACCAGGTGTCAAGCCTCGAGCGCAGAGACGCAGTCACTCTGGGCAGCTTGCCATAGAGATTGTGCTGCTCGAACGGATCCTCGGCCAAGTCGTACAGCTCCGGCGCCGTGGTCTGGCTTCTGCTTTCCTGAGTGCTGCCGGCATAGCTTCCCCGTCCATCACAGGTGAGGATCAGTTTGTACTGCTTGTGGATCACCCACCGCTTGAGGAGTACCGCTTCGGGATTCTCGATGTCGCCGATGTCGCGCGCAAAGGCCTCGCCGAAGATGGCCCTGTCCTCGAGCTTCGCCTTGCCCTCCATCATGGGAAGAAGGTTCATGCCTGGGAGTTCCTTCTTGGGCGGGGCCGCACCTGCTGCTGCCAGGATGGTGGGAACGACGTCCACGCTGCTGACCAGCGCGTCGCTCACCGCCGGCTTGATTCGGCCAGGCCACGAATAGACGACCGGTGAGCGCACGCCCGCGTCGTATGGAGATCCCTTGCTGCGCGGCGCGTAGTCTCCACGCCTGCGGATCGATACCCACCCGTTGGCGCTTTGATAGACGATCAAGGTGTCGTCACGGAGTCCCTTCTTCTCCAGATGGGTGATCAACTCGCCACAATGTTTGTCGAACCACTCGATCAAGGCGTAGTATCGTGGGATGTCCCCACGACCACCGAACTTCTGGAATTGCAGGTAGTATTTGTCGATGTCATGACCGAGGATAAACTTCTGGTTCTCCACTATTCTCTCGGGCGCGACGTTCATCCCCGTGGGCAATCGCCCGTTATGGTTAAAGGCCGGCATCGCCGGTGAGTACCAGAGGAAAAACGGCCTATTTTCCTGCACAGCCAGATCGATGAAGTCGGTGCACACCTTCATCGCTTCCGGGCCGATCCCCGGCTTGTCATAGCTGAAATCGCCCCGCTCGGCCGTGCCGTGGGTGAATCCGGCGTCCGCATAGCGGCCCTCGAACCATCGGCCGCTCTGGTGGCTGAGGTAGCCCTGCTCCTTCAAGAGACGCGGCAACGTCTCAAACCTGCCTATGGTCGAGACCGGCTGGGGAGCCTTCTTGAACGCCCCTTCATAGCTCACAAGGTCGTCCACCGTGATGCCGTGTTCGTGGGCGTAGCGTCCTGTGATCAGGGTCATCAGCGACGACCGACTCCATGCCGTCGGAACATAGCCCCGTTTGAAGAGCACGCCGCTCTCGGCCAGCTTCGCGAGATGGGGAGTGTTGACATGGATGTTACCCATCATCGAATAGTCGGTCCACGCCATGTCGTCGGCGGTGATCAGAACAATGTTGGGTTTTGCCGACTCCGCGGCGGCAACGGTCGGTTTTCCAGGCTCAGGGATCTTCACCCACTCGCCCTTTTCGTTACGGATCGTGTCCAGGCCGACGCCATGATAGGCGCGGGCCAGCGTTGCGATGTTTCGGTCATCTCCTTTCAGGATATGCACGGGCTTTGCCAGCAGTTCCGCCAGCCGTCTCACATCCTTGTTTCTGGGATCATTGAATCCGTACAGGCCAACGTCCGCCTCCAGTGCCTGGGGAACGACCTTGGTGGCATCTACGCCGGTCCATGCCGCCATGCAGGTGATCAGGCGGGTATTCTCGCCGACCATCGACTTGACCTTGGCGATGCGCTCCATATCACCGACCTCGTTCATCAGCCAGTCGGCCTGCCGGTACATGTCCGAGTCGACGACATGGGGGTCGTCCATGTGATTGCTGGTGATCCAGACAATACAGTTCGGGTTGGCATCTTTGGCGGCTTTTCGGATGATCTTCCAGCAGCGGTCGATGGCCTTGCGACTGTATGCGAGTTCCTGCTTCACGGTAAGTGCGTCATCGCCCGGATAGGGCTCGCCCATCAACTGCTCGTACAGTTTCTTCTCAGCCTCGATCCATTCACCGTTCGTCTGCTTGCGGGTCGGCTGCCACACCCAGTCGATCATAAAACCGTCGATACCGGTCTTACTTACCGCATCGCCGATCGACTTGGACAAAAACGCGAGATACTCGTCGGTGTAAACGACGTGATAGCCGCCGGAAATCTCTCCATCTTTTCCGGCGCCGTAGTTCTGGTCCGGTCGCAGCTTGGCCCACCTCGGGTTGGCGCCGATGGTGAAGTAGCCCATCACGAGCATGCCTTCGGCGTGGCCGAGTTTTACCATTTCCGGCAGGAAGTCATGTTTGAGCCCCGGTTGCTCGGGGACAAAGCCGTTCTTGTACCAGGCGTAGCCGTTGGTCGAGACGCAGAAGGTCTGGATGACATTGACGCCGAGCATCTTGTACCAGGCGAAATGCGTTGCCGGATCGCTGTCGGCAAACGCACCCAGTCTCGCCAGCTTCGGACGATTGTAGTGTTTCTCCCAGTTGAAATCGATGCAGTACGCCTTGATGTCTCTGGTCTTGGCAGCATCGGCCGACGTGGCCCGCGGCGTTTCCGCGTAAACCGTGCCAATCATGCTCGTCACCAGCCACAACGCTGTTGCTGTCGTCTTGGTCATAGTCGTTTCTCCACTGAATATCGCGTATCAGACGCGGGCTACTTGCAGTACTTGTCGAAGAACTCCATGATTTCATTCAAGTGATAAACGTCGTACTCATGCCCGGCCATGGGCGATGAAAAGTACAGGCACTTGTCGGCAAGCCCTGCCTTCTTGTAGGACTCATGAATCGTCCGATGCAGATCACCGATGTAATTCCTGTTGTTCAAATGACACCAGGAGAGAACGAGCGCCGGCGATTCCGCATTCAGATTCTCCCAGACTGCGCTGGGATAACCGCCAACCGTGGGCATGCATACCTGAACCCGACCGAGTCCATTCCCTGAAAGTCCCTCATCCACGTTGGCGTCTTGATTCCAAGCATTGGACTCGGAATAGCAGCTTGAACAAGATTTGGATATTCCTGCCGTGCCAATCTTGCCAGACAATGAGAAACGTTCTTCGTGCGATTGCAGGTAACGCAGGCCGTGGACCACCGAAGATGTCTGATCAGCTCTTTCCGGTCTCGCAAAACACATCGAGGCAAATGCATAGCCGTTGAAAAGCCATGAATACAAAATCGGCGTATTCACGTTGACGACAAACTCTCCGGTTGCCGTAGAACTGCCCTCGAAAAGAATGGGCACCCTGTCTGTCTTACCTGATGCTTTCGGGTACACGATGTCCATGAAGAGTGTCTCTCTGCTCTGTCCTCTTGCGTTGGTTCCACGGAGTTTCTCCTTGAACACAAGGTGGGCTTCCACCGTATAGCCCGAGGGAATGACATAGATGCCGGCCCTGTTCACGGGAACCCTGGGGCCGGACGGGTTGCCGGGATAAGGGAATGACGTGAAAGAAATCCCCTCGTTGGGACCGGGATACTCGAGAAGTTCCTTCCTGTTCTCGGTGTAGTAGCTCTGCCGCGTATGCCACTCCCCTCCAAAAACGCAGAACAGGCCGTTGATGTCTTTCTGCAATTCCAGGTGATCGACGACTCGGCCTCCTTTGAAATCAACGGCGACCACCAAGAATCCGTCTTTGATAAGGCCTTCGATGATTGCCCGATCCGCAGCCGTGCTTGGGCGTGGCATACCTTTCAGGTTCATCACGTAAACAACCAACCGCATTCCTTCGGAAGCGATGCGGTCTTCGCCCTTCATAGCAGGCCACTTGGGTGCAACGGGCGAAAACACGCGGAAGGGACATGGCGTGTCAAGCATCACGCTTTGATAGTTGCCGCTGAGCAACTCGACGGCGCCTGCCGGAGGAGCTTTCAGGCTATCGTGTGTTTCAAAAAGGTGATTGGCAGTTGCCGCGTTGATGCTTGTGCATGTCAAAGCAAGCACGCAAAGCGGCAAGACCACAACATCCATCATACGGTGTGAGTTGCTAAGCATCGGGAGCTGATAGGCGTTTTGCGTTTCGTGTAATTTACCAGCAGCTCTTCGCCGCTCTCCGTAATCGCAGCCCGTTCAGGCTCTTTCGGTGCCATCGAGTTGATGACGCCAAGCATCACGACGGCCGGCTATACGATCCTGTTTCTCATAATCATTGTTTCACTTTTCTTCTACTTCACCTCGGCGTCCGCACCTCCGCAGAGGACGGGGCCGTCGAAATCACGAAAACCGTCAGACTGGTCGCAACACATGTTCTTTCCCGACAAGTTAGACTCAACAAATTACCCGCTGTTTGGCGGCAGCAGTTCGAAGATCGCCCGCGCAAACCAGGCCGTGTTGTGCAGCTCCATTTCACACCAGCGCCAGTGGCCCTGCCGGAAATACAGGTTGCAGCCGATACCCTGGACCACCATGCCGTCACTGCGCGGTTCGAGCGCCGCCCTGTAGACGGCGGGTTGACCGTGACCCGCACCAAATACCCAACTTCTGTTCACGGGGTTATTTCCCAATATCCAGCCAATCTGTCTCCATGCCGCGCCCCGAAGTTCGGGATTGTTGAGTATTCTGGCTCCTCTTGCCAGCAGGATGGCTTTTCGCGCAAGCACCTTGTTCGCCCCGCGATTCTGGCACAAATACTGATAGTACAGCCCGCCAACCTGTTTATTCATTCCTCTCTGTCCCAAAGTTGAACCAGACAGGGAGAGGTAAGATGGCACAATGCCAAAAGCGTTTTTCCTGGACAGGGGAAGAAGATAGTCCTCCAGGTAGGACCTGAGGCTTTCCTTCCATTGAGGTGCTTTTGAGTGAGTTGGAAGCGCCTCACACAAATCGGCCAAGACAATAACGCCCCCCTCCGCACCATCCATCCCGCCATGCGCCATAAGACTGCAGAAGATGGAATCCCTTTTCGAGTCCCGGTAAAAGAACCCTTTCACCTCCGTCTGGCCCTCTATATACCTTGTCTCCTGCAGGGCCATGAGTTCATCGGCCAGAGTGACGGCCCGGTCCTTATATTCGGCATTGTCCGTAGCCAAGAACATGTATAAGTTTACTCTGACGCCATAGGCGAGAGGCATAAAATCCGTCACCGTCTCCTGGTAGGGCCTGGCATTGAAGGTGGTCTCAAAGTCGGTGACAACTGGCCATGTCTTCACGAAGTAGTCGTGGCACTTGACGGCGGCATCAAGGCACTTCCTGGCATACTCCGGGTCGGCATCCTTGTAGATGCGGTATATCGTGGTTTGGTTCCGTATGAACCTGCTTTGATCCACCATGTCAACGACTACCGTTTCATCGGGAAGGAGCCTGTCATCGGCATCCCCTGTTATGTTATTCGTATAGGCATTCGCGCTCTCGCCGAAATCCGTCAGACCGCACCAGAGGTAATAATGATGTCCAAGGGCCCCGTTCTCGAGCTGCATCTTTTGGATGTATAAGTTTCCCCACTTGATCTCATCGAGAATGGCGTAGTCGCCGCTGTCCCAGGCCGGGTTGACAATCCGCTTCATCTCGATCAGCCCGTACAGCCCCGGCTGCAGGATACGCATTATCTTCCGCAAGTCGGAACTCGCGTGCCACCCGCCAACAAGCTCATAACGTTTACCGCCGCGCATCCTGGCGTCATCGAGGTGGCAGGGCTTACCGTGCAGGTTTGCCGTCGTGTTGCCGCATCTCTTCCTGCGGTAGGCATTGCGGTATTTGCGCAGGTAATCCTCGTAGTTCAGTTTCGCCTCAAGTCCGATCGGGAACCACATAGAGTGGTCGGAACCCGCCTTGATCCTGTAAGTGCCTGAAGCTTCAAGCCCGGTGATGTCCCCAACCAGGTAATTCCCGAAAGCGCTGCCGCCGTTCTTCAATTTCCCCGAAAAAACGGGCTTGCCAGCCAGGTCAACCACCTCGAACTTTGACGCTCCAATACTGCCGTCGACCACAATCCGTTTATCCTCTCTGGAAAGATACCCCAGGTGATTGACAAAAATCCTGGCAGAATCAAAATTCCTGGCCTTATCCGCGTCGGAATCGAAAGCCTTGACCGTGAAGTTGAACGTGCTGCCGGACCGGCGTTTGTTACCGGCTTTATCCACAGCGATAACGTGCCATTGGTGAGCGCCCGCCGAGAGCTTCGACAGCATGGGCGTATAGTAACAGACCTTTTCCGCGGCCAGGGAACCATAGGGCCTGAAGGGCTCATAATCATTCACCTTTACTCCGGGCAAGTGACCATAGGCCCCGGCGGGTATGTCATCGACTTTCGACCCGTCCAGCCAGACCTCGTAGTGGTCAATTCCCGACTCACTATCGGAACTCTCCCGCCAGGCCAATCGCGGCTTGTTGCCATAAGTCGTCGCACAGGTAACAGCATTGTTTTCGGGGACAAGGAGCTCGAATTGAACCGGGGGTGTGGTATCCTGCGCTGCCGCGATTTGTGTTAACGGAACGATTAGTTCTAACGAAAGCAATACCGTAATCTGAAAAGCCAGCGAGGTTGATGTGCCAATGCTTATTGGTTTTTTGGATAGCGATAAACAGTTCATCTTAATTCTCTTTTGCTTCAACGGGGATTTCCCGCTCGGCGTCCTGGGTGTGTGCCAGGCCAGCGTCGTCCGCACACAGACCGACCCGCGGAAGGCGAGCTTCTGGCCGAACGATCGCTGTCGTCGACCGGCGGATCACTTGCCCTGGTCCAGCAACTCAACCATCGCCTTGCCCATGGCTTCGCCCACGTTCATATAGGTCTCGGCATTGCCGCCGTAGTGGCTGTTGGAAGCGCCACCATGGCAGAAGGGCTTGCTGTAAACGGTGGCCACGTTGCCCTTGAACTCCGGGTACTTGCCCGACTCGCCGTCCACCGCGAGTTGAGCATTGAGGATCAGCCCGTCGTTGCCTTCGGCCCCCTTCTTGGTCTGGCCGAGGGTGGCGCAGACGAACTTCGCGTTCGGACCGTCGAACTCTTCGCGCAACGCCTTGATCAGTTGAACGAGATTCGTCTCGTACCGCTCGGCCCAGTAGGATCGGTAGCGATCCTTGTCACCCTGCCACCAGAAGAAGCCGGCGACCTCGTATTCCTTGGCGCCGGGGTAGTACTTGTCGAGTTGCTTGAGGACTCGCTTCGCGGCGGCGACATCGGCGTCGTACTGCGTGCCGGCGTACCATCCACTCTTCGGCGGCTCCGTCCCTTTTTCCCAAATGCCGAATTCCTTGTAGCCGGCGTGGACCATCGTCTTGCCTTTCTCCTCGAACTCGAATTGGTCGCTACCGGGCGGCAGCAGGTCGAAGCCGAGACAGCGATTGCCGATGCAACTCTTGAGAATCAACACCGGCGCATCGACGGCATGCCCCACGTAATGCCCGATGCCGATCTCGGGGCCGATGGTCCTGCCGGTAATCGTCATCCACTCGTTGTTGAATCCTCTATTATTCATGACGCGCACGTTGCGGACATCATTGCGTTCGGTCCAGTTGCCCGCGTCGTCGACCAGATAGGGATACAGCTTCTTCTCTTTCACCGCGTGTTCGAGAGAGCCGTCGCCCCCCTTGGTCTTTCCGAAGCCCAGCATGTTCGACTGCCCCATCAAGATGTACACCTGCACCGGCTTGCTCATGTCGGCCGGTTTGCCGTCCGGGTCGGGCAGCGGGTCCGGAACCTCGGTGGCAAAGGCAGGCAAGGCGAGCAGCACCAGCGCGACGGCGGCGATGGGCAAGAACAATCGAGTTCGGCGGCAGGACGTCATGGGAAGTCTCCTGTGGGTGGGGGTTCGTGATTCCGTCTGGCGGCAAGCCCAGCCAGACTCCCAAACACAAACCGTTTCGTGGCGGGATCTTCTGATTTTATCAGACGGCGAAGTCGTTGACGAGAAAGGGGCTGTCGTTCATCGGAAGGCCCTTTTCGTATCAAAACCTTCCCGGTGCCGCGCTCTTTTCACTTCAGCAGGGCTCGACACTTCGACTTCCGACGCGCCGGCGGTTCAAGTCGCCTCGGTCACACCCAGGTAACCAAGATGACGGCACAGAACTTACCCCTCCTATGGTGGGATAGCGTCATCAACATGACCACACGAGAGGCGATGGCCACTTGGGGCTGTGCGCACCAAGGTGGGCGTGTCCTGAGTCATTTGAGCCGAGGGCGACCGCATGTAACAACTGGGCTCAACGTGCGGCTGGAAAATCGACCGCCGCACGCAAGCAGGATTCGGTTCGATGCCGAGAACGCCTCAACCGCTGCGCGCAAGGGCAGCCGACCGCACGTCCCCGAATACGTTGGGAATTCAACGCATCCGATGAACCCCAGCACAACCGTTTCTTGCGACGGCGGCATTCGCCACCGAATTGAGGATGGGTCCCGGCGTCATCTGCGTCAAGACCCTTCCCCCCAGAGGAATGTTCCGCGCAGGGTCGTTACTTGACGCGTCCCGCAATACCTATGAGTTGATGACACAAGCCGCCGAATACGGGCAGTGTGGCTGCGGCATCAATCCTCAGCGATGCCCCCCGAACGTCGTCTGAGATTCATGCTGCTGGCGAGCATTAAATCCGAGTTTTTAGGGAGTTTCGATATCGGCTCAATTGTTTGACCCCACGGGGTGTTGTCAAAACGTCCTATCAGTAGATCATGGCTGTGTGTTGAACGGCAAGGCAGCGAAGCCGGCCTGATTGTATAGATTGGCCTGCTTCGGTCGAGGCTCCCAAGCGTAACGCACGGTGACCGGATTGGCTACGTCCCCACTCGTGACGATCACGCGCCGGCCATCGATCTTCGCTGCCGCGCCGCGCCACTGGCCGCCGGCGCCGGCCAACTCGAAGCCGCCCAGCGGTGTGTCGGCGGCCGGTTTGACGGCCTTGCCCATTTGCCTGTCGCCGATAATCAGGGCCCGGCCGACCTGCTTGAACTCAACGGTGACTACGCGACCGTCCACCTTGTGCGAATCATAGACCGGGCCGGTGCGGATCGGCTGGTTCTCGACCGTGGCGATTGCCCACCGCGAGGCGCGTTCGGCCCAATTGCTGGGATCGCGGGGATCGCTGACGAAATCGTGCGCGGGCAGGACGGATGTGCCGGGCGCCTTCGACACGCCCTGCTGCACCTGGCGAAACTGCATCCAGACCGACTGGTCTTCCACCGCGCCCTCTTCCCAATACATGGGCGGGCGAAACTGAAAGAAGGCGGCGGGCGCCTCCGGCGAGTTCATGGCGATGCGAAGACCGCGGATCAGCGCCTCGGCCTTATCCACGTATCGCTCGTCGTACTGGTTTTGCTGGAGCGTTTTGAGGATCAGGCCGCGTACGGCAAACGGAGCTATTGCGTGGACGGTACTGTTGTAGTAAGTGGTTGGGGCAACCCTCCGCGGTGGAGGGCCGGGCATACGCGGGACCTGCGAGAAATCGTTTCGGGCGGTACTGCCGGCGTCGAGCGAGCGACGGGTCGAGGCGAGCCACTTCTCCAGATCGCTCAGCGTCTTCAAATGAGCGGTGCGTCCCGTGGGCGACGCCGGGTCCCAGGTGCCGACTACCTTTGCTAGGTCGTGCATGGCGGCGGTAGCCTCGAAACCTTCGGGCGGGGTCATCGACGCCAGATCGTCGAGACCGATCTGGACGACACCGACCGGCAGCTTGACGCGTTGGAAGTACTCTCGCCCGAAGAAGTAGGGGATGGCGGGAAATCCACCCCAACTGGCCGGGTCGTACGCGGCCCACTTCGCGTTGCCCTCGGTATCGAAACGGTGTTGTGGGCGCAAAGCGTGGCGTTCGCGGCCACCCGGCGCCGCCACAAAGCTTCGGATGATCGGCAGGCGGTCGGCCGCCTGATCCTCCATGATGAAGGGGTTGATGTCGTAGTAGATACCCATGCGGCTGCGTTTCTCAAAACGGCCCTGATAGTAGCCCAGGCCGATGATGTCGCCGCTGAAGAGCCACACGTCGCCCACCAACACACCTTCCAACGTATCGGCGCCGTCTCTGCCTTCAAGTGTCATGGTCCGCGGCTCTGCGCTGCCGGGCATCGCGTCCAATTCAACGCGCCACAATCCCTGGGCGTCCGCTGTAGCCAGTTTGCTTTGCCCGGCAAAACTCACCGTCACTTGTTCACCCGGATCAGCCCGGCCCCAGACGGGCACGGAAACGTCGCGCTGCAACACCATCTGGTCACTGAAGATGAGCGCCGGCTGAACCGCCTTTGCTGCATCGGCCGAGAACAGAACCAACAGCAGGGCGAAGCTGGCAGTTCGTATTAGCGAGTGCATAACATCAACTCCTTCATAACGCGGTTTTACTTCTTCGGTTTGTCGACTTCCGTCGGCTCGCGATAATTGATCCCCGCGGCGTCGAGGCGTCTGAAATGGGTCTGCAGACGCTGGAAGAACCTGGCGTAATCGCGGCCTCCGTCCGGTTCCGGTGACCAGGCAACCTCGCACAACGCGCACGCGCGAGGATAGGTTTGGTAGAGGATATGCGGAAAGCTCTTCATCCTCTCGCCCCACAGGTTGGCCTGGACACCGAGGACCAGCTTCGGATTGACCTGTTTGATATGGTCAGGCAGCGGCTGCAACTCATAGGTCCGTCGGAACGTGATAACCGAACCGCCAAAGCCTTGCGGCTCGTTTCCTTTCTCGGGCGACTGCCAGTAGTCGAAGTAACAATGGGCCGTCGGTGTCATCACCAGGAACTGTCCGTTGTTGGCGGCCTTCCTGACCAGTTCGTCGGACCTGCCGCTGCGCCAGTACATGCCGATAGCGCCCGGCTTGGCCCCACTTTCGAGAATCTCGTCCCAGCCGACGAGCGTGCGTCCCTTCTTCTGAAGGTAGTCCGACATCCGGCTGACAAAATAGCCGTGCAACTCGGTCACGTCCTTGAGGCCCTCGTCCTTCATCCGCTGCCGACAGTCGGCGCATTTCGTCCAGTTTCGCTTTCCGCATTCATCGGCGCCGATGTGGATGTACTGGCCGGGAAAGATTGCCAGCATCTCATCGAGGATGTTCTGCAGGACCTCGTACGTCTCTTCCTGGCCGGGACATATTTCGCCGCCGCCCATCTTTTTCGAATCGACGGTGCAGCCGCACTCGGGACAACCTCGCAGAAGACCCCCGCAATGACCGGGCATCTCGAATTCGGGCACGATACTGACAAAACGCTTCTGGGCGAAGGCAACCAGGGATGTCAGTTCGTCCTGCGTGTAGTAGTGCCGGGCCAGCTTGTAATACGTCTGGTTCTTCTCGCGCCCCGGGTCGGCGGCGTTGCGCGCCTTCTCCAGGGTCAAATTCGGGTACCGCATCACCTCAACCGTCCAGTTCTGGTGGTCGGTAAAGTGGATCTGTAGCTTGTTCAGTTTGTGAAGTGCCAGGTAATCGACGTACTGCTTCAGTTCGTCAATCGTCCAGTAATGCCGGGCGGGGTCGATCAACAGCCCCCGCCATGCGAACCGAGGCTTGTCCCAGACGGTCGCACAGGGAACAACCAGTTTATCGACCGGCGCTGCCTTGGAGATATTTGGCTCGTCGGCCGGCCGCGGCGGAGGAACCGTCTGTTTGCCGCCCAACTTTCCTTCAACCATCGCCGGCGCCCGGAACGCCTCGGGCGGAGCGAGCTGAAGAAGCGTTATTCCGCCATAGAAAGCGCCGGCCGCCTTTGGGGCCCGGATGGCAACGCCATGGTTTGTGACCGAGAGCGAGTAACCTTCATCGCCCAGCTTGGGATCAGTTCCGACGGTTGTCATCAGTATTGCTCCAGGCACGGCGTCGACTGCATCGGTCGGTGCGGCCGTCATCTTCTTTCCAAGAGCCAGCGACAAACGGTTTGCCAGGTAGTCGGCCGCATCGGCCAGACGTGCGTCACCTTTGGTGTATAGGACCTTCGTCGCGGGCGTAAGCGTGAACTGGCCCGATTCGATCTTCATCTTGACCGGCTGCGGAATCAACGCCGACCCATCGGCGGCAAGCAAAGCAGGGCAGGCAAGCGAAACGGTCAGACAGGCCAGCATAAGTGGGAATGACCGTGCAACGAAGAGAACGGCTACGGCTGCAATCCGGTTTGCAAAGTGCATAACATCAACTCCTTAATAACGTTGTGTGCAGTCAGCGGATCAATCAGGGAGGGTCGTGAACATCGCGGCGGGCAGGCCGGCTCCGTTGTACAGCAGCGGCGGTGGAGGGACGTTGGTGTAGCAGTACCGCACGTGCACGGGCTTCTCCACCTTATCCGACCAGGCAACCAGCTTGTCGCCTTCGATCTTGCCGACAGCTTTCTGCCAACGGCGGTCTTCGCCGGCCACTTCCACATTAGGCAACTCTTTGTCGGCGGTCAGCTTGGGCGGGCTGAGCATGTCCTTCTCGCCGAGCCGCAGGCCGCCGCTGGCGTAATCGAACTCGACAATCACCTTGGCGCCCTCGACACGGTGCGACTTGTAGAGGGGACCGGAGGGCACAACGTCTTTCCGGCCGTAGTCCCGGTTCAGCGCCCACAGCGCGGCGCGGATGCCGGCATCGACCTTGTTGGCCGGGTGGACGTTTACGTCGAAATCGAGCAGCACGGCCATGCCGCTGTTAGGCACGAGGTTCAGCGCGTTGAACTGTTCTTGACGAACGAGCGGGCTACAGTAGTCGCCGCTGCGCTGGAGTTGCATCCAGTAGAATGGGATCTCGGCGCCGTCGCCCTCGACCGAGAACAGATCGCGCCAAGTGCTGGCCATGACCTTCATCTCGATGTCCCAGAGACGGTTGCGAAAATCGCTCTCCCCCTGATACCAGACCACGCCTTTGATCGCCATGGGCACGATCGGATGGATCTTGCCGTTGTAAAACCCGCACAGGTCGCGCGGGCCCGGCTCGGGCATCAGAGGCTGGGGATAGGGAAACGGCTTATTCTCGGCCATCGCCTCCTTGGCCTCCGCATGCCATTGCTCAATCTCGGGTAGGCGCTGCTTCCAGACCTCGCGGCCGTGCGGCGTGTGGGGATAGTAGACGTCCACCCTGTCGGCCAGTTCCTTTAGCTCCGGCTCCAGGCGGAACCCGTGACGCGGGATCCATTCCTGGATGATGCTGCCGGCCCAGGCCTGCCACAAGATACCCTGGGGGACGTCGATTCCTTGCTGCTGAATATGGCGCGCGAAATAGAAGCCCACGGCGCAGCAGCCCTTGGTCGTTTCTTCATCCTGGCAGACCGTCCAGGCCTCAGGCGGCGACTTGAACTTCTCGATGGGGTACGGCTGGTCCTTGCCCGCGCCCCAGTAGCGGATCAAAGGGTGGCTCCATTTCATCCCGTCCGGTGTGGGATGACGGCCGACGTTGCGGCCCATGTTCGACTGGCCGGAGAATATCCACACGTCCCCGACCAGCACGTCCTTGATCGTTACCGTATGTTTCCCGGCGACGGTCAGCGTCTGCGGCTCGGTGCTGGCCGCGAGCGGATCGAACACGAGCAGCCACTTGCCGTCCTTGTCGGCGGTGGTGGTCTTGTTCTGCCCGGCGAAGTTGACGGTGACCGTCTCGCCCGGTTCAGCCGTTCCCCAGACAGGCGTCGGCTTGTCTCGCTGCAAAACCATGTGATCGCCGAATACATCGGCCGGCTCAGCCGCGGCAGCCTTTGCCGACCAGATGGCGGGCGTCAGGAGCAGCAAGCACCACAAAGAAAGTTCTCGTATCATGCGTTTACTCCTTGAGTGAGTCGCGACGTAAGACATCCTGGACCCGAGGTTGCCGCAGTTCACCCACGAATTCTGTTGAGGAGGCTTACTTCTTCTGGTTTTCGATCAGTTCGAGCATGGCCTTGCCGAACGCCTCGCCGGCACTGTAGTAGAACCTGGCCGAGCCGTTGTAGTGATAGCCGCCGTCGCCGTGGGGCTCTGGATCCCAGAATGGTGCGGTGGGCACCGCGGCGACTGTGCCCTTGAACTCTTCGATCGCCGCGGGTGCGGCTTGTGCTTCGCGAAATTGCTTCCCGGCGTCGTTCGGCTGGTCTCCACCATGGCCGGCTACGCCGATGACGATCGGCAGATGCGGGATTTCCAGGTGCTCCCGGATGTCCTTGATAAACGCGACCAGGTTGTCCTTGTAGTCGGCGCGCCGCTTGCCGTTAATCAGGTCGTTCCATCCTTGGAACCAGACCAGGCCGACGATCTCGTACTTGCGTCCGGCGAATTCCGGGAAGTTCTTGTCCAGATCGTCCAGCGATGTATGCATCTCGTTGAAAATCTGCTTATAGGCCCAACCAACCGTCGCCGGTTTGTATTTCTTGCCGTCGTCGCGGTTGAATTCACGGTCCCACTTGCCGCGGCTTGGCGGGCGAAAATCGATATCGAGCGACTGCCCGCCCCAGCAGGCCTTTACCAGGATGACCGGTTCGTCGATCGCGTCGCCGACAACTTTCCCGAATCCCATCTCGGGTCCCATGCGTCCGGGCGGATACGTGTAGCCGACCGTCAACGGCCCGCTCAGGGGGAGATTTCTCGATGCCATGCTGCTGAAGAATATCGAGACGTCGTCACGCTTGACCCATTGACCGTCCTTCATCAGGTGACCGTACTTGTCGGGTTCGGCCTTGACGAGTTCTTCAAGGTGTTTGACGGAACCTTTGCCCTGCATGTTGGACTGGCCGACAAGAAGAAACACGTTGACCGGTTTCTTGTCTTCGGCGCAGGCTACGGCGGCAATCATCGCGACAAGCACGAGCACAACAAGGCATGGGAAGAATCGAGTTTTCATAACGAACTCCTTGGGTTGAAACGAGTGTGTTTTGAAATCCAGCTCTCTATCGGAGCGAGTCGCTTGGCCATGAGATGAAACATGGTGACGCGGATCATCGCTGGAAACCGTTCCAACGGGAAGTCGCGCCCAACCCTACGACTCCCATGATAGCTACAACTGTGGGGTGGTGAAAGTGAGCGAATGGTCCGAAAACCTGGCCAGTGATCCCAAACCTGGCAAGCGGGACCGCGAACGTCCGTGTCGGATATCGTTGGATAGATGGAGCAGATCTGGGCCGAATCCTGCAGGTCCCGGCGGAGGCGTCCCACGCGACGGGTAAATGGCAAGCCGTCGGCATCCCGGAAAACGTGTCCCGGATTGCCCGAGGCAGGTCCTCAAACAGTCGCCCGCTGAATGGGGGGCATTACCGTTTCAGTCACCGTCGTTTTACTGGACGTCTCATGCCGCACGAGTTTCTGAGGCGATTGCTCGGCCGACGATATGGGAGATACTAGCATTCTCGCGGTGGCTTGTGGAGTCTCTTGACGCTGCGTCGGCGAAACGGCGTTGCCTTGGGATCACGGGGCGACATCCTCGGGGTCGCTCTGGACTTCGCAACACAACAACAAGGAATGAATCATGGATCTCAAAACGATCAGTTTGGCAGCATGCTTGTTCCTGCTGCCGGTTGCTGGAAGCACGGAATCGCCGATTCTTCCTTACGGCGTACCCAAGGAAGGGCCGGACATTCCGCCGAGCAAGGCGATGGAGCGGGCGTGCACGGACTACAGTTCGCCAACAACCTGGGGGAATGAGCTGTTCACCAAGTTCCGCCACACGGAACTGGATGGCCTGAAGTACAACGGTGGGGATGGTACCCTTTCTCGCCGCGATCCGTCGAAGGTCATCAAAGCCAACGGCAAGGTCACCGTTCAGGGGTATTCTGATCGGCGCCTGAGATCAACAATTCCTATTTCGAATAAAACGGGTTCTTTCCGATATCTTCCCTGGGCATGGAGTCAAGCTGTCTGATAATGTCAACAAACGCACATGCCGTGGGCCGCAAAGCATCCTTCGCCACAGTCTCCGGCGTGTCGTACAAATTGAATTCGGGGGCGTGCATCGCGAGCCGTTCAATAGTCGGGAATCCAATCCTGGCGCCCACCATGTGGGCCTCACCAATGTACCGATCCGTCACGGCTGAACGGCGGAGGTCATGTTTCTTAATTGCCTCACTAATGATAGATACCACCCGGGGATTCTTCTGGGTAAGGCCGAAGTTGACGGGGCTGATGCGCCCCGTCTCCACGTACTGGCCGTTTATGACCTGATATTCTTTTCCAATCATTTCGATGTTAATAACACATACGACCTTCTCCTTCAAAGCGTCCAGTACCCGGACCTGGTCGAGGGTCGGGGGACGTTTTCCAAAGTGGCTTCCAATCAGATGGAACATCAGGGTTCTGTCCCTAGATTCCTTGGGGAATTGGGAAAAGTGTTTTGCCAGGGCCATTACGGCGGCCGCTCCCGATGCTTCATTGACGGCCCCTCCGTCATGGTGTGACATGATGACAATGACCTCGTCGCTATTGCCGGGCAGGAACCCATTGACATTGTAAGTGGCTCCCCAGATACCATGAAACGTACCTCTACGCCATCTTTGCTGGCCGGTGTTGGTAACGACCATGGTGGCTTTGCCGGGCTTTTCCTTGAGAAGGCCGCGAAGGTATTCGCCGCTCGAAGGACTTATATTCAGGCACGGCATCCGAACCACATCGTGCCGCGGACCATGATAATACAGACTATTGTCTTTGGGCGTATCAATCAGAACGCCGATACAGCCGATGGCACCGTAGCGACTTGCCCTTCTAATCGCCCCGCCGAAATGCCCCGCCGACGGCCAATTCTCAATGAAATTTGAGCCCGGCAGAGATTTGTCCGGATCGTACACAAACAATGCGTTACGGAACCAGTTGTCACAAGTGATTTTGCTGGAGGGTATATCTACAATCACAATCTTCCCCGCCACGCCTGCCGACTCCTTTGCCGCCCGGAAATCATTTTCGGAACCCTGATTGACATACACTATCTCTGCCGTAATGCCTTCCTTTGGCGTGGAAGCCGCATAATGAACAAAGGAACAAGGAATCTCCCTGGACTCGCCATCGGCCTCGACCGTCAGACGCCAGGTCTCGGGAAAACAGGCCGGAACGGAGACCAATTCCTTTTCCGCGTCTTCCAGGCCGAACTCCTTGAACTTCTCCAGCATGTAGTCCACCGCCTTATGATCTGCGGGTGTCCCGGGCATGCGGAAGCCATATTTACCGTCGGCGCCGAATTTCCAGATATCTTCAATCCAACCGAAAATCTCTTCTGTTGCCGGCATGCTTTTGTAGGAGTCGTTACCGTTGGGCTTCTCTGCCTTTCGGGCCGTTTTCGACTCTTCGCCAAACGCCGAAGCGGCCGCGGCAGATAGCAGAAGTCCTGCCTGTAATGCATAGCGAATTGACTTGAAGAAGACATCGCCACTCACTCTTGTTCCATTGTCTTCAGCTTGAATCATATCCATCGTCGTTCCTTTGTAGCAATTCGGAGCTTGATTATGGATTCATCGTGCCGGAGCTTCAACAAGAGCAAACCATCTTCTTCAAGCCCCGGCGCATGCCGGCGACCAACTCAAACGGCACAAGTTTGAGTCTAGCAACGGCCGCGACGATTGCAAGCAATCCCCCGCCAGGAAATCCCAGAATTCTTGGGGATCGGCCCGAAAACACCTCTCTCGTTAGGAGATCGCGGCGGGTTTCCGAGCAAGGTATGGCTTCTTGGCTGAGGTGCAGATAAAATGAGCCACTCTCACGCTCCGCGCGCTGACGGACCGGGAACGCACGAGGGCGTGTGGGGAATCCCGGTCCTAATCCCGATCCGAGGAACGAACCATGAACGACGAACTGCGAACTGCGCAGGGTGGATTGAGCCGCCGTGAAATCCTGGTGGGTCTTGGAACTGTGGCAGCCGGATTGCCCATGGCGCAGATGGCCACCGCCGCGGCGGATGCTCCACCGGTGAATTCCACAGTAACCGCGGAGTCCGGCGTCGATCTCGTAGACGATCACTTTGTGTCAGACTCCGGTCGCCATTTCGGGTCGCAGGTGATTCATTGCGGCGAGATGAGCGGCTTCAACGTCACCCCGATCAGCCAGGACAAGGCCTCGCCGTGCTATCAACGGCCGGGGAACATGAGCAACCCGACGGTGGCACCGCTGCTGCAGAAGATGAGGGAAATTGAGGGCACGGAGCGGGCCATCGGCGCTCCTTGTGGCATGGGGATCATTTCGCAGACCTACCTGGCGCTGCTCAAGCCGGGTGATCGCGTGCTGACGCACCGATGCAACTACGATTGGGTCATGACCCTCTTTCGACAATACCTGCCATCTTGGGGCGTTGACGTTGAGTTCCTGGACTTGACCAATCCGGATGAACTCGCCGCATCGCTGAAGGCGAAGCCGGCGAAGATCGTTCACTGGGAACCTTACGTCAATCCGACCATGGAGGTGTTGGATACACCCGCGTTGATTCGCATTGCAAAGCAGGCGGGCGCCATCGTAGTCGTCGACAACACTTGGCTTACCCCTTACCTGTTTCAGCCAGCCCGTCTTGGCGCAGACTTGGTCATTCACAGCGTCACGAAGTACGTCGGCGGCCATGGCAATGCCATGGGTGGCGTCGTGTCGGGTCGGAAGGATCTGGTCGGGAGAATCGAGAATGCCCAGAGCTGGCTCGGCGGACTGCTTCGGCCGATGGACGCGTTCCTGGTTACACAAGGAATAAAAACACTGCCGATGCGGATGCGACAGCATTGCCAATCCGCTCAGAAGGTTGCCGAGTTCCTTGAATCCCACCCCGCCGTAGCGAGGGTACGGTATGGCGGGCTTCCGGCCTGGAACGCAAAATCGAGGTTTCTCAATGGCTTCGGCGGCATGCTGGGAGTGGAATGGAAGAACGACTCAGTCCACCAGAGACTCGGCCGTCACGTCCGGCTTATCATCGAACAGACCAGTCTCGGCGATCCCGTTACTCGCATCAGCAAGCGAGCGGAAGTGAAGGACCGGGGCATACCGTCGCGTTACACGCGCGTTTCCATCGGGCTAGAGGAGCCCGAGGACATCATCGCGGACTTCCGCCAAGCGATCGCGAAGTGTGGTTGAGACCATCGGGCGTCACGATCCCGCGTCCGGATCCGAAGGAAACCCGAGTCCCAGTTTACGTTGGCAATACGGCGCGTCCGAAGAACCCCAGACTGACCGTTTCTTGCGACGGCGTCAATCGCCAGCGAATTGCCCACCCGATCCAGGGAGGGAGCTTGTGGGGGGTGGGGCAGTTTCAAATTCGGTCGTTTGATGCGACGGGGCTCGGCAAAGAAGACGCTCGCCCAGCCGCTTGGGGGGATCGCCTTAGGAGCTAACTGTTGAGGATACCGCGCCAGAGAAACGCAGGCAGATTGAAACTGTTGGCCTCCAGCTTGTGTATCGCTTCTTGAAGCTCGCCTTGGCAACAGACATCGTGTTCATGATCGCACGGCTTACCCGTCAAATGCTCTCTAAGGGACGGCAGGGCGCGTCTGTCTCCAAGCTGCCCCAACGCCCAGAGCGCACGGCACTTCTCATGGTAGGAACTCTCCTTAGATTCCACACAACCAAGCAGGGCGTCCATTAGCTCTCCGGGATGTTTCTGCGAGGTGGCCATACAGACGCGTTGAAAACCCCGTTCAATACCGAACGAAAGCCAGACAATGCCAATCGCAACGGCGAGTAGTGCGACCCCCATTCCTGTCAGAATATGCCTTTTCACGCGGGGTGATGGTCTGAGCGACATCAGTTTCCCTCCTGCAATCAGATATTCTAGAGCATATTGCAAATATAGATTGCTTGGCTCGGACTGCAAGTGGAAATCGTCGAGTCCGTCTTGTCCCAACCACCTAGATCTGCCCTCGACACTCAGGCCACTAATGGGGGCAGGGTCGTTTCTTTATCGGTAGTTTGATGACGTGTCTCACGCCCCACGAGTTCTTGAGACACGAATCCACAAGCGGCTTGGGGTGCGGAGCAGAACGCTGTCGTGAGCCAAAACCAGCCACTACTTTGGCGGGGAGTATTTTCGGTCCGCGAACGCGCTCCCCAACGGCACTTGCGGCGCTTGCAAGTGCCGACTAATTGTTTTCACTTTATGATCGCTTCACCTTTTCCGATCAGTCGGATGCTTGGTCTTGGCGGTGGCTTCATGCCGTCACCGACAAAGAAGCTCGGGTGCGGCGGTTTGTTGTAGACGACGTTTTGCCATGCGATGCTCAGGCGATACTGCGGGTCGTGCATCAACGTGGGAATGCGATGGGTGGTTGGAATCGCCGTCGTGTACAGCCGCAGAGCCTGACCGTCGGGACTGCGGATAATCACTTCTTCACGCCAGTCGCCGATGATGTCTCCCATCAAGCACGGGTACCTTCCAACACGTTGGCCGCGGGAGGCCAACTGCCTCAGCGTGGATTCGCTATTTCGCTCCCAATTCCATTTCGTCACACGCGAGCCGGCAAGCAATTCACGCAACAAGTCACCGTCCCACCAAATTGCAAACCCCAGTGTTCGCGGGGCAGGACCGATGCTTTCCCCCCGACTGTTACGAAGACCGCCTGGTCCGCCCCACGCTTCGCAGCCGCGGTGTCGCGGGTCAATATCCGCCGCCAGCCCACCTCCGACGTCCACTCCGGGACTGTGACTCCAAAGCAACTCGCCCGTGCGAGCGTCGCGCATCGCCGCACCGGGCGTTTGAAAGCGAACCGTCTCTTCTTCGTTTTCCTGAACCGTGAAGATCTCCAGTCCCGGACGGTCCGGGTACATGTCACTGATGTGCATCGCATCGCCGTGTCGCAGGCCGGTCGAGTACAATCCCGTGCCGTTGTCATCGACCACCATCGCCTGATACACAATCTCGTCGCGTCCGTCTCCGTCGACGTCGGCGACCGAAAGCGAATGGCCGCCCATTCCCGAGAACGGCGAAGCGTCTCCAAACGGCGGATAACTGACACCCGAATCGAACACCCATCGCCGCGTCAACTCGCCACCACGCCAATCCCACGCCACAATCACCGTTCGACCATAGACACCGCGACACATGACCAGGCTGGGACGCAGGCCGTCGAGGTAGGCGACGCAGGCGAGAAAGCGATCGCAACGGTTGCCATAATTGTCGTTACCCCCGTTTCCGCCGATTCCTCCCCAGCCGTCGATCGGATCCCGAGTCGGCACGTAGTCCACGGTCTGAAGTGCTTTGCCTGACCGACCGTCAAAGATCGTCAGAAACTCGGGGCCATCCAGCACTCGTCCGAGGGATCGAGACCGCTCATCCGTTGTTCGCCAGTCTTTTGTCGCATCGCCGATCGTGGTACCTCGTCCGTCTGTCGAGCCGTCGGCCGTCTTGCAGGCGACTTCGGCTTTGCCGTCACCGTCCAAATCATAGACCATGAACTGTGTGTAGTGCTCGCCGTCGCGAATGTTGTGCCCGAGGTCGATTCGCCAAAGATGCGTTCCATCGAACTCGTAGGCATCCAGCACGGGTTTGTCTGTCAGCCCCGAATGCGAGTTGTCGTGAGTACGGCCACTTTGCTGCAGCACGATTTCGTACTCGCCATCGCCGTCAAGGTCCGCCACGGAAGCATCGCCCGGCCGATAGCCATCAATGGGCTGAATCGGTATCTCCAGAAAGCCATCTTGCCAGACGCCGGCCGACGACGACGCTTTACCTTCAACACCATCGACAATCGGACGAACGAAGTACTGTGCATCGACCACGTCGCGACCATGAGGCACCAAGGAATTCGTGGCACGGGAAATCGGAGCCTCATTGATTCGTTCGGGCGTGTTCCCCGCCGTTTGACGGTATAGATTAAACGCGATCGATTCTGGATCGGTCCCGAACAGTCGCCAACTGACAAGATGATCGGCGTCCTCGGTCGGCACCGCAACGACGCCGCGCGTCAGATTCTCCATCTGACGCTGAGCGCTGGCAACGTTCAACAGGGCCAAGGCGCAGAAGCAGAAAATCAACGATCTCATAAACGCTCCTCCGGTAGCTTTCGCTCCAGCCATGCTTTCGGCACCGGGACAATGCAGATGTTCATCGAGCGATTGTCCTTTGAGAGCATGGCAGACTGGATCTGGATCCTCGTGCCGTCGGGATGGAAGGTCGGGTGTACGTGATCGGCTGCGGTCACCTTGTGACCGGTCGTCAGCAGGATCATCTCATTCGTGCGCCGGTCGATCAGCCAGACGTTGCGGGCAAAGTCGTCGCCCACCGCCCAGCGTCCGTCCGGCGAGCCGTGAACGTGCCAGAAGCCGCTCCCGCTCTTGGTCTGGCCCGCGATGATCATTTGGCGCGTGCGGAGATTGACAACGCCGAGTCCCGTCGGGTGAACACGGCTGCCGCTCGGTCCCCACGCGTCGTCAACATCGGGATTGCGATGGCCCATAATCGCGAGGGCGACCTCGTCGCGGCCGATCACCGCTTCATGCGTAACCCAGTCGAAGGGCGATTCTGGAAAGAGGGGCCGCAGCCCCGTGCCATCGGCCCTGACTGTCCAGGTGCGCTGCGGCGCCTTGCCGCCCGTCTCCCAGCAGAAGACCACTTCACTCGACATCCAGCGGTTGGACTGGATGTGCCCGACCTGGAAGGGCACGGCGACCACGGGTGTGACCTCGCCGGTCTCCAGATTCATCTGCGCGACACCCGAGGGTCCGGCGCCCATGTTGCGTGGACCGAAGTTGCCTTCAATCTTCGTCCCAGCGGGCAGCAGTTTCCCGGCAGCTTCGCGCTGCATTCGGAAATAGGCGACCTTTTCGGTGGCATCGATCGCGAGCTCACCACCGCCGCCGATCTCCAGGGGGATGGCGCCGAAAACCTTCTCGTAGGCAGCGGCCGGTTGCATGCGTCGCGCCGCACTGTCCGCGAACACGCGGGCGAGATCGACGGCGACAACCTGCAGCGGCACCCGCGTCCGTTTCGAGCGTGCGGCCTGCTTGCCGGAAGCGTCGGCGTGGTTCTCGGGGCGCGTGAAGAAGAGCCGCATCGATTTCTGCCCAACGCACAGGGCACCCTGGTAGCCGGTCTCGGTGACTTGAACGATGTCGCCGGTCTCCTCGTTCACCGCCATCGCCTGACCAGGAACCCGATTCGAGCGGAAGATCACCCACTTCCCGTCCGCGGTCCATTGCGGGTGGGTCGGATAGATCTTGCGGTCGCCAGCCGGGGTGCTGGTCAGGAACGTGAGCGGCACGCCGGTGACGGGGTCCGGCACGACTTTCCTCTCTGACAGGAAACGTCGGCCTATCTGGGCCGCGGGTATGCTCAGCGGCTGAGTGGCGATCAGCGTGAAAACAGAAACTGTCAAGATCGATTTGACGTTCATGGTCAAAATGAGTTGCCCTATTATGAGAAGTGGTTTGTCGGCCTTCTTCGCCAGCGATGTGGTTTCTTCAGCGGGCTTGTCAGTGCCCGGCAGTCGTGACAGCTTCGCCAGTGTACGGTCAATAGACATGGGTTTGACCCCGAAAAGCCCGACGACAGTCCAGCAAGTACAAGAAGTATAGCCGATCAGTCGACCTCAGTCATCCCCTCGGCGCAAAGGTGGTTCTGCACACCAGACACCAATAGCACTACCAAGGCAGTGACATAACCTACTTCCTGTTGACCAACTCCGTTAGTCTCATCACGGACAGAACCTAAACGATGCATCGCCACCTCTGCCAACGCGGAGTCGAACTGTCGTTAGACGGCTAAGCAACAACATGAATATCGCAGTGCCGAATAACGTTCGTTTGATCGGGCGCTTCTGGCGTCCTGATTCTACCCGATCCAGCATCGACCCGTATCGACCCCTCCACCGGGCTGTGGGGCCGTTTCTTTATCGGTCCTTTTTTGCGACAGACAGCATAGGATCGTACGCTGAAAGGAGAGATCACACGCGGCCGTGTTCACTTCGGAACCTCTCAACTTTCGCCAACAGCGGATCAATCGTGTTGGACTGGATCGAGTGCGGCGGATTCCAGGGAATCCACTCGTGACCCTCGTGTTCTGTCAGCGATACATGCTTGTCCACGACCAACTTGCCGAGGAACACGACAAGCGTCTTCTCGACCTTCTTCCCACCGAATCGTTTGGACTTCGGGTAGTAAGTCTCACGGAACTCGAATCCCTCCTCAAGTTGTACATCATCGGCAGAGAAACCTGTTTCCTCGTAAAGCTCACGCAAGGCGCACGTGACCTCCGACTCGCCCTCCTCGATATGACCCTTCGGGATATCATATCGACTCGGATGTTTCATCAGGAGGAATGACAGCTTCGGTTGGGGGCGGAAGACGAGAACACCGCAGGATTTTACTTTTCGCATAGTTTCTCACATCAAAGTGAGCTGCCCTATGACTAGCTGATACTCGGAGGTCGTGCAATCAGGCGGCTTGGGGCATTGTGATTCGCCCTTTTGCCAGAATAGCCCTACCCACAACCGGCTCGATTCGGGGCCCGTGAGCCGACGACCACCACCTCGCGTTCCAAGCAGTCCGCTGATCGGAGGCAGGGTCGTTTCGTTATCGGTGCTATTTTGACACGCCCGTCCAACGGATCATTCCTGCACGTACCCGAGTTCCTTTGCCTTGGCGAAGTCGGCTCCGGCCTTGGCCTGTTCGCCCTTGCGTTCGTAGGCGTTGCCCCGGTTGTAGTAGGCTTTGGCGTATTTCGGGTTGAGCCGGATCGCTTGCGTGCAGCCGGCGATGGCTTTGTCGTACTCGCCCTTGTCGCGTCCGTGTACGAGGCCCCGGTTGTAGTAGGCTTCGGCGAATTTCGGGTTGAGCCGAATCGCTTCGGTGTAATCGACGATGGCCTTGTCGAATTCGCCTTTCCCCCAGTAGGCGATGCCCCGGCCGAGGTAGGCTTCGGCGAGTTTCGGGTCGCGCCGGATGGCTTCGTTATAGTCGGCGATGGCCTGATCGAACTCGCCCTTGTGATGGTAAGCGAGTCCCCGGTTATAGTGCGATTGGGCGTATTTCGGGTTGAGCCGGATCGCTTCCGTGTAATCGGCAATGGCCTTGTCGGGTTCGCCCTTCTCAGCGTGGGCGAGGCCCCGGTTGTTGTAGGCGTCGGCGTATTTTGGGATGAGCCGGATAGCTTCCGTAAGGTCGGAAATCGCTTCATGAAGCTCGCCCTTATCGTAGTGGGCGATGCCTCGGTTGAGGGCGCCGATTGCCTGCTCTTCGTTCGACTCTCCGCAGCCCGAGAGAATCGACACCCCGACCAGCAACACCGCGCCCGTTCGTACTACTTGCTGCATGCTCATCGTTGGTTCCCGTGTGTTAGAATTCCAACTTCCGACGGGCGAGAATCCTCCATCGTCATGCGGCCGACAGGTCGAAATTGATACGCCGGTCAGTATAGCAAAACTCCGCTGCCAAGCGAGTAGGCTGTCCCCGAGCAGAGAAGCGGCAGATTTGGACGTGGGGCAGCCGTAGCGTGTCGAGAAACCTTCCTTTCCCGACGCAAATGCCGCAATCCCTTATCCAGCACGTAAGTTCTGTCCAGGGTGTCCGAGATCGCCATGTCAAAATCAAAACCCCGAGAACTCGTCGAGGCGGTAAGCGTCCGA
>SDBV01002850.1_pt1 | contig 25812 bp, 24 predicted proteins | sample 2277081 | NCBI WGS metagenome assembly SDBV01 (sample SAMN10402039, study PRJNA504765) | marine sediment metagenome | isolation source: marine sediment core GS10_PC15, 223 cmbsf | place: Arctic Ocean: Southern Knipovich Ridge | collected 2010 | reverse complement strand
GTTCGGCCTGAGGCCGACGATATCACGGTAGAAAGCGATCAGCGTCTCTGGCTGCTCGCTGTTGATGTTGACAACGAACTGGTCGACCTTCACATTTGCTCTCCTTCGTGCTCAACAACGACCCTCGTTGCCGCGTTAGGGTCTGGCCAATCGTACCGCACATGTCCCGATCACCGCCACGTCGTGCAACCCACCTTGGGCGCAGCCAGGCAGCACGATGCAGACATAGTGTCACCAGCTCATTGCGCCGCTCGTGCGTATCTCCTGCTACGCAGTCAGAGACGCATGGGGAGCGGTCTTAGTCGCCCATGAGATGAAGACGGCAGTCGCCCATCGCCGTTCCGCCTCTCACAGCCATCGGCGGACTCTTGCACGGTAGGTTCGATACTCGTCACCGAATCGTTTCTCCAGCAGGTGTTCGTCTCGTACGATGATCGCTTGCGTTAGCCCGGCGACAACGCCCGCCGCCAGGAGAACGATCCAAAGCGAGTTCAGGAGCAGGCCGGCTCCAATGTAGATTAGGAGGAACCCCAAGTAAATTGGATTGCGAGAGAAACGGAATGGCCCCCAAGTCACGAGGGCTGTAGGATGGAGCCTGGCGTCTGGCGAGGTACCGCCGCCTTCCATGGTCCTGACGGCCCATGCAATGACAGCGACCCCGAATCCGACAAGGGCCGCCCCAAAGACCCGAGACTTCGGAGCGGGCAATTTCGGCGGAGGGAACAATATAGTCGCTGCCAACCCGGCGAGAAAGCAGACGCCCAATGTTACCACTGCGCTTGAATATAGTGGCTCTTTGGCGTCGCTACTCATTCCTACCGACCTTCAGGGTGCGTATCCGCTACTACCTCGTTGGATGATTGATGCCATATAGATACAACAAGCCATTGGGAAGTGCGTCTACGTAGCTGGTTTCATGATCTCTTTCACGCATGATGTGAAAGATGAATTCGAAACCCTTGTAGTTGTGAGCGATAAACCGTTCACGGAATCGTATGACGCTCTGCAGGAATGGCTCTAGTTCCTTCTCACCAGCAGAGACATAAACCTTTGCGTTCAGCGTTTGGGTTGTTCGCCAAAGTTCTTCTTCTTGCTTAAAGAACAGGTAATCGTCCCAGTACAGGGCAGGGCTAGTCAAGATATATCTTTGAAATAGTTCCGGGCGATTGACCATCGTCCAAGCCGCGAATAAGCCACCATAGCTCGATCCAATAAAGCCACGATTGCTTGTGTCGACTCGATACTCCTTCTCAACGAGAGGAAGTAGCTCATGCTCAATAAACGCCAGGAAGTGGTCAGCGCCGCCTGACACAGGTGCGCTTCCTGGATACACCATTATTTTGTCCGGAGGGATACGCGTTGGAGTTAGATCTCTGGAACGGTCACTTATCACCCGCATGAAGTCGCCCTCTTGCGATATACCGACAAGAATCGTGTTGGCAATCTTGCCAGACAATTCAAGAATCTTCTTGGTCCCGGTCGTGAATTCCGTCCCAAAAAAGGCGTCCGGATAGTAAATAACTGGATAGCTTTCCTCGTTCATGCCGTAGGTCGGCGGCAAATGGACGTTAATGAGATATTCCATGCCGTCAACATGTGCCGACTGAATGCGATGGGTAAAAGAGTCCTTAATGATTGTTGCCTGCGGCTCCATGGCACTCGGTATTCTACACCAACGCTGAGGCTCTGGGGCACACTATCGGCGAATAGTGTGTGGTAGGTCGGAGCTAGGTATCCCAAGCTTGAGCCTCCGGGAACCAGTCCTACGGCTAACGACCGTCGTCTCGCTGGTGGAGTATATTGTAAGGGCATCGACGAGGACGTCGGCTGACGGAGGAGATGCACATGGATCGCCTACCTGACACTCCTGCTGGACGGCAGGCAGCTTGGTTCTTTCATCACTCGGAGACCTACGGGCGCGATCTGAAGGTCGAGGAGGTGACGGCGCACATGCGCTTTACCGGTTCGTGGACGCCTGAGAACAGCCTGGAGCGCTTCAGGGAAGGGCAAGGCGAAGCGCGCATCTCGAGCGTCGAGGAGGCGTCGCCGTATGAGCTCGTGATTCGACTCGTGTTCGTGGATGAGCCCGATAAGCCCTGGGTCTTCAACTTCCGGGTGGAGGAGGACCCGCCACACCTGATTAGCTGGCTGCAGTCGGCGCGAGACGTCGGGTCCGGCGTCGTGATTAGAGAGGCGAGGGAGTCGGAAGGGCCGCTGCTAGCGGACCTTGAGCGGCGCTCTCCGATCCGGGTCGGCGCTACATCGATCACTTACGACCGCGGCGACGATTTCTTCGCCTTCGCTCGGTTGATGGAGGAGGCGGTGAACTTCGTCGCGGAGGAGGACGGGAAGATCGCGGGGCTCAACTGCGGCGCTGTCCATCCGGCCGTCGTGGGAGGTAAGAGCCTTCAGGCCATGCTCATCCATCACAGCCGTGTACCGGCTGAGCACCGAAAGAAAGGGCTTTTCAGCCCGCTGAACGCCAAGGTCTTTGAGACATTTCAAGGGCGGATGGACGCCCCATACGCATACGTTGCGATGGACAACACCGTCGCCAATCGCCTGGATGGGCCGGGGAGCTGGAGCTTTCCGGCGCTGCGCGGACTGCTCCGGTGCGAGAGCCTCGCCGGGAGCGAGGTGGGGCGGCCTGCCGGGCCGGCCGACGCCCCGCGCGTCGTCGAAGTCCTCAACGCCTGCCACGAAGGCGAAGAGATGTACATGCCATACAGCGTCGAGTCGTTCACAGCTCGTGTTGAGCGGGCACCCGAACTGTACTCCTGGGATCAGATCTGGCTGACTGACCAGGCGGTGGTGGGTGTGTGGCCCTCGAACCTTCGGGTGATGCGCGAGGAAAACGGCCAGCGCGCGGAGACGATTCGGGCAACGGCGCTCGACTACGGGTTCCTGCCGGGCGCGGACGAAGAGTTCGAGGCCCTTGTACGAGGGTGGTGCGGCTGGCTCATCCCCCGCGCCACGACCGAACTCGCCGTCCTTACGTCTGAGGGTTCGCCGAACTATCATGTGGTGAGCCGACTCGCGACGCAGATGGAAGCGTACGATTTCCGGATGGGAGCCCCAGAGCCAGACGGAGCCGCTCAGCGCGGCCTCTATGTCGACCCGGTCTACTTCTGACAGTCGTGAAAATCTGGGCGCGTGGCCTAGATGAGTACTCAGTGGGCAAGCTCCTTGCAAAAATAGGCTTGCCCATTAGGTTTGCCGGTCGCCCGCGCCGCGTCTATAATCGAGACCTCGAGCGGAGAATTCAGGAGGAACACCAGATGACCGTAGACGGCAACTGGAAGCTAACGATGACCACGCCTCGAGGGACGCGAGACGCCACGGTAGCCTTCGTCACGTCCGGTGCCGCCCTCAGCGGTACGTGGACCGGGCTGCAGGGCGCAACGGACTTCTCAGGCGGCCACGTCGATGGAGACGACCTCGACTGGTCCTTCACCAGAAGCGGCCCGATGGGCGAGATCACCCTCGAGTTCAAGGGCAAGGTCGACGGCGACAAGATATCCGGCACGGTCCAGCTCGGCCAGATGGGCAGCGGCACGTTCGAAGGCGCCCGCGCCTAGCCCAGGCTGAACTGCGTCACGGTGCAGGACGTCTCGGCCCACTTCTACGGAAGCCACCCATGTTCTCACCACCCTCCACCGGGACCGGAGCGCCCCTTGACCACCGTCCCCCGCTCGCAGTAGGATAAGGAACCACTGAGGAACGAGGTCGCCAAATGCGCATCACACTGCACACTGGACATTCCGGACTGCCGCCGGTATTTGGCGGCCGCAATACTCTCCTTCATAGAAGCGGGCCTCACTAGCAAGCGCATCAGGAAACAAACAGAGCAAGCCCGCTTCCATCGGAAGCGGGCTCGTAGCATTCTAGGGGTCCACAACTGACACGACACGCCGTCGCGCACGGCAGATAGGGTAAACAGGTGGTGCCATGACGGCTGACACGACGGCCGAGCAATCGCTCTTCGACCGGCCAATCGAGGTGCCGGAGGAGCTCGCGAGCCGGGCTCAGGCCAAGGGCTGGCCGGATAATCTGGTCGAGCGCGCGCTTCGCTTCGGCTACGACGGCGAAGACATCGATGAGTGGCTCTCCGACGACCGGCTCCCCGTCTCGGAGATCGAAAAATGGGTCGGATGGAGAGAGCGTCTCCGCTACGGAACGATTCGCGTCCGCGAGGCCACCTGGCACGACGAAGAAGCCCTGGCCAACATGTACGCGAACGCGCCGGAGGACGCTGGGGACTGGGAGGTGATCGTCGAGCGCAGCCCGTACCCGTTCGCCCAGTTCCGCCTCCAGGAGCACGTCAACATCCTCGTCGTCGAAGACCGTGGCGTCATCCTCGCCTCGTATGCGCGCTCTGCGCGCAACAGCATCGTCGCGGGCAAGCGCATCTCTGTGAATATCGAGACGGCCTGGCGCGTGCGCCGGGAGTGCCGAGGCCAGGGCTACTCCAGGCTGCTCCAGATCTCTCCCGCCTCTGGGACCGCCTGGTGGAGCTTCCTCTTCTATTGGTACATGCGCTCGAGCAACGAGGGCGGGCCCGACTGGCTGCGCTCGCTTCGCAAGGATCTCGAGCACAAGCAGCGAGAGGGCCCCGAGCCGCCTGGGATACCGGTCTCCGTGCATCACATCGGCGCGCGCCCGTTCGACGGCGATGCAACCGGCATCCGGCCGGCCCGACGCTCCGCCACGCGACGCTGCGTGCCGCTCATCAACCGCACCCACCGCGGGCTCGACCTCTTCCGGCCCTACACCCCGGAGTTCCTCCGGGGGCGGCTGGACGACCCCATGTGGGGCCCGAAGCCGGACTCCTGGATAGCCGTCTATAACTGGGACGACTACTTCGTACTGGAGGAGGAGGGACGGATCGTCGCTTGCGCCGGTCTCTGGGACTGCGGGCGGCACATGCGGGAAGTCTGGATTCACAAGACCACGGGCGAACGCCTCACGACAGAAAACACAGGGCTCATGGACTTCGGATATGCGGAGGGCCGCGAGGACGCCATGGCGCGGCTGCTCGGCTTCCTCATCGGCCGGACGGCGGAGCTCGGCCGGCAGGAGCTCCTAGCGCCCATCGAGCAGCTCCCCGAGCTGGTATCCAGGATGGCGCCCTACGAAGCTGAGCCGGAGACGCGGCGTCTGGCCGTCCATCCAGAGACCGGCAAGAACGCGGACATGAAGGTCAGGATAATACGCCCCTACACCGACCTCGCCTACTGGTAGCGGAGGGGCCAGAAGGTAGCGCCTGTTGCAACCTTCCTGCGAGGGCGCCTCCTGACCTAAGCCGCACACCCAGCTACAGCCGGCCCCAAAGCTGCGCGTCCAGCATGTGCTACCATCGTCCCCATCGTGGACGCCGCCGAATCCAGCACCCTCAACCTCGATATCCCCGCACTCCTCGATGAGGCGGTCGCGCTCCTACGCGACTACCTGCGCTTCGATACGACGAATCCGCCGGGCGACGTGTCGCAGGCGGCTGACTGGGTGGAAGGGCTCCTCCAGGCGGAGGGCTTGCAAACGAAACGCTTCGGCCCCTCTTCGGAGAAGGCGAACCTCGTCGCAACACTCGAGGCGGACGGCGCGTCCACGCGTCCGCTCGTTCTGGCGCACCACATGGACGTCGTGCCAGCCGTGCGCGACGACTGGATCGTCGACCCCTTCGGCGGGGAGCTGCGCGACGGCTTCATCTACGGTCGCGGCACCCTCGATATGAAAGGGTTTGGCGTGCTCACCCTCATCTGCGCCTTCGCGCTCAAGCGGCTTGCTCTCCCACTCAAGCGCCCGTTGCGTATCTTGGCCACCGCTGACGAAGAGGTCGGCGGTCTCGATGGTGCGAAGTGGCTCGCCGAGCACGAGTTCGCAGCGGTCGAAGGTGAGTTCCTCCTTACCGAGGGCAGCTTCGCCACCGTAAGCTCCAGAGCGACGTACTACTCAGTCCAAGTGGCGGAAAAGGGCGTGAGCACGGTCAAGCTCATCGCCCACGGGCCGCCGGGCCACGCCTCTGCGCCCCGAGCCGACAACTCGGTCGTGCGCGTCGCCAGGGCGCTCGCCCGCATCGGCGACTATCGCTCCCCTCCGCACGCCCGTGGCCTCGCCCGGCGTTACCTGGCCGCCTTCCCTCCCGCTGCACTGCAATTGGAGGAGGGCCGTTCGATATCCGGCCTGAGCGACGACGAGATCGAAGAACTGCTGCAAACGCTCAGCGGCAGCCGCCGTATCTCGAACATGCTGCGCAACACCTTCAGCCCAACCATGGTCAACGCGGGCCTCGGCCAGAACGTGATCCCACCCTCGTGTGAGGCGTACATAGACTGCCGGACTGTGCCCGGCGTGACCACCGAAGAAGTGCTGGCTGAGCTCGCCTCCGTCATCGACGATCCAGAAATCGAGATGCAGCTCGTCAAATCGAGCGTCGGCACGGAGTCTGACGCGAACACGGAACTCTTCGATGCCATCCGTGAGTCCGTACTAGCAGAACGGCCGGACGCCGTCGTCGTCCCCTACCTCACCGCCGGTGGGACCGACTGCAAACACTTCCGTCCCAGAGGCGTCACCTGCTACGGCCATATCCCGTTCGAGTTGGACGATGGCGAGGGCGACGGCATCCACGGTGTCGATGAGCGCGTGTCGCTGGAAAACCTGGAGCGCGGCCTCCGCGTCCTCCTCGGCGTCGTCTTCCGGCTCTGCGTGCGGGAAGAAACCGCGGGCGCTTGACGGGCGCGCTCCATCACAATAGAATAAATGCATTCCAAAAAGGAGGTCGCCAACATGCGAAACACCGTGCACACCGGGTATCGCGAACTGCCGTCGGTAGTTGGCGACCAGGATACCCTGCCTAGCGCTGGAAGCGGACGCGTCTAAGACGCCCCCAGATTTCGAAACGAACGAGCCCGCTTCCACAGGAAGCGGGCTCGTAGCATTCCTGGCCCTGTAGAGAACAAACAAAGCGAACGAGCGGTGGAGTGATGACAACAGAACTGTCCATCTTTGAACGTCCCATCGAGATACCGGAAGAGCTGGTACGCGCAGCTCGCGACAAGGGCTGGCCGGACGGTCTCGTCCAGCAGGCCCTAGAGCTGCGCGTTGGGAAGCCGGATGTGCGGGAGTGGCTAAACGACGCGCAGCTCACGGTCGAACATATCCGCGACTTCCTCGACTGGCGCCGGCAGCTTATCTCCGGCACGATCCACGTGCGCGAGGCGACGTGGCAGGATAGCGACGCGCTCGCCGACCTTTACGCCAACGCGCCGGAGGAAATCGGCGACTGGGAGGTCACCACGGAGCGTAGCCCGTATGCCTTCGCCCAGTTCCGCCTCCAGGAGCACCCCAACATCCAGGTGCTTGAGGACCGGGGAGTCATCCTTGCTGCGTCGGCGCACTCCTCTCGCAACGCGCTCGTCGGTGGCGAGCGCACCACGGTGCACGCCCAGTCGGCCTTTCGCGTGCGAAAGGAGGCGCGTGGGCGCGGCTTCAGCCACCTGCTGCGCATGGGAGCCGGGCCCGCCTGCGCTTGGTTCGGCATGCTCAGCTACTATTACGTCCGCGCCCAAAACTTCGAGGCGCTCGACTGGATCCGAAAGCTCAACCCAGACATCGTCGAGAAGGCCCCCGAACGAGAAGCGGACGTCCCCGGCCTGTCGGTAACGGTCAGCCACCTTCGAAGCCGGCCCTTCGGCCGCGACCCGTCCAGCGTCCGCCCAGCGCGCCGCTCCGACGTGCGACACTGCGTGGCGCTGATAAACCGCACCCATCGCGGCCTCGATCTCTTTCGCCCCTACGGCGAAGAGCTCTTGCGCGGTCGCCTCGACGACCCCTCGTGGGGGCCCAAGCCGGACTTCATCGAGTCCGTCTACGGCTGGCCGGAGTACCGTGTGGTCGAAGAAGACGGAAACATCGTCGCCTGCGGCGGCCTCTGGGATCGCGGGAAACACCTCAGAGAGATATGGCGTAACAAGACGACCGGCGAGGAGCGCGTCATCGATAGCGCCGCACTGCTCGACTTCGGGTTCGCCGAAGGCCGTGAGGACGCCATGGCCATGCTCATCGGCTACTTCCTTGGCGAAACGGAGCAGCTCGGTCGAGCCCAGCTCATGGTGCCGCTCGACTTCCTGCCTGAGCTTGGCGAGCGGCTCGCGGTGAACGAATCCGCTACCGAGACCCGGGCGCTGCATTGGCAAGTCGATCTCCAGTTGGCCTCCAAGGGTCTCAAGCTTGAACTCACGAGGCCGTACACCGATCTCGCCTACTGGTAAGGAAGGCAGATGCCCAGCGAAGTCACTCCGATGATTCCCGTGCCGGAGATCCCTGACGATGTACGGACGGCCTGGCAGGAACAAGGCTGGTCGGACGACCTCCTCCGGCGCGCCTACGGTCTGCGCGTCCGGCGCTCCGAGGTCGACGGGTGGCTCCGCCGCGGGCGGCGCTACAACCGGTCGATACAGAAGCAGCTCGAACGCCGCGAGCGGCTGATCGGTGGCACGCTGCGGATCCGTGAGGCGACTCCCGAGGACAACGAGGCGCTCGCCGACCTCTACGCCCACTCACGAGAGAGCATCGGCGAGTGGAGCCTTACCACGGAACGCGGCCCGTATCCGTTCGCCCAATTTCGCCTACAAGAGAACGTGAGCATCCAGGTGGTAGAAGACATGGGAGTCCTTCTGGCCGCCATCGCCCACTCGGCGCGGAACACACTCGTAGGAGGCCACCGGATTACCGTCCAGATCGAGTCGGCGTGGCGCACCCGTCGCGAAGCGCGTGGACAAGGGCTCGGTAAGCTGCTACGGACGGCCCCGAAGCGCGCTTTGGGCTGGGAGGCCATGGCGACCTACTACTACCGCCGCCAACGCAGCCGCAAGGGAAGGACCGCCAACGTCGAGTGCTTCCCGGCCCGTCCATTCGAGGGGTCGAGCGACGGCATCCGGCGCGCCCAGAGCTCGGATATCTGGCAGTGTGTCGCGCTCATCAATGGGACGCACGAGGGCCTCGACCTCTTCCGCCCGTACCGCGAGGAGTTCCTCAAGAGCCGCCTCGACGACCCGTGCTGGGGGCCCAAGCCGAAGTCGTGGGTGCCGGTCTACGGCTGGGAGGACTACTATGTCCTCGAAGAGGACGGCCGTGTGGTCGCCTGCGCTGGCCTTTGGGACCGTGGCAAGCATGTACGCGACATCTGGCGGCACACGGGCACCGACAAGAGCCGGGTAGTCGAGAACACCGCGCTGATGGACTTCGGTTACGCACCGGGGAGAGAGGACGGGATGGCCCGCCTCATCGAGTACCTGATCGGTGTTACAGAAGAGCTCGGCCGCGGGCAGCTCATGGCGCCGTTGCAGTTCCTGCCCAACGTCACCGCGGCGCTCGCCGGCCACGAGCCGGTAACGGAGCGCCGTCCAATCTACTGGCAGCTGATGGGCGAAGCGAAGGCACTGGGCGTCTCGTTAACTCGGCCATACACAGATCTCGCCTACTGGTGATGCGATGACGAGATGGTTCGATCCAAACGCCCCCGTCGCGCCTGACGCTCCAGCGCCGGTGCAGAACATCTACCGGCGCATCTTCGCCTACATGGGCGAGTTCCGGCGTGGCATCGGCCTCTCCATGGGGCTCGCGATGCTCGGCTCGCTGCTCATCACGCTCCAGCCCTGGCCGATCAAGTTCATCATCGACGACGTCCTCATCGGCGACAGGCTCAACATCTGGCCCTTCGGAGAGTTCGTCAACGAGACGGACGGGGAAAAGCTCGCCGCAGCGGGCAGCCTTGCCGCCACATACCTTGCGATCACGGTGGCGGGCGTGCTCTTGAATGCCGGGAGCTTCTACGTCATTGCCCGCACCGCGCTTCTCATGATCCACACGCTGCGGTCGCGAATCATGGGCCACCTGCGCACGCTCTCGCTGCGCTACCACGCCAACCAATCGATCGGCGACAGCATCTGGAAGGCGATCAACGACGCCCGCAGCATCCAAGAAGTGATGATCTTCGGGGTGCAGACTTGGGCGACGCTCATCTTCCGGCTCGCCCTGATGGTCGCGCTCATGCTCTGGCTCGACCCACTCCTCACGCTCGTCGCGCTTGGCGTGCTCCCGCTCCTCTTCTTCGCTATCCATCGCCTCACGGGGCGGATCCAGAGCGCGTCGCAGGAGAGCCGCCAGCACATGAGCCGCCTCACGACGCTGATCGAGCAGACGATGGGCGCGATTCGCGCCGTGCAAGTCTTCGGTCGGGAGGGCCGTGAGAGCGAGCGTTTCGACAGCACCAGCCTCCTCTTTGTTCGGGCACAGCTTCGCTTCCGCGTGTCCGAGCAGGTGCTGAACGTCGCGACCGTCGCCATTACGGGACTTGGCACAGCCGCTGTGCTCCTCCTCGCCTCGTGGCGCGTCGTCACTGGCGAGCTATCCGTGGGGTCGCTGACCGTCTTCATCGCCTATATGCAGAGCATTTACCAGATGATGAACCAGATCATGTTCGTCTACGGGCCATTCCAGGACGCCGTCGTCGGCGTCGGGCGCGCCTTCCAGGTCCTCGACGAGAAGCCGGACATCGTCGAAACGCCCGGGGCCGTCGCGGCGCCGCCACTCGCGCGCTCGGTTGCCTTCCGAAACGTCACCTTCCAGTACGACCCTGACCGCCCCGTCTTGCGCGAGATCGACTTCGCGGTGCGGAAGGGTGAGAAGGTCGCCATCGTCGGCGAGACCGGTTCAGGAAAGACGACTATCCTCAACCTCATGCCACGCCTCTACGACGTCACCGAAGGTGCCGTCGAGATGGACGGCGCCGACGTCCGCAAGCTCACGCTCAAGTCCGTCCGCGACCTCGTCAGCATGGTGCCGCAGGAGCCGCTCCTCTTCTCGGCCACGGTGCGCGAGAATATCCTCTACGGCCGCCTGGATGCCACAAACGAGGAGGTCGAAGTCGCGGCCCGCGCGGCGCGTGCGGACGTTTTCGTTCAGGAGCTGCCGGCCAAGTACGAGACCGAAGTAGGTGAACGCGGAGTGAAACTGTCGGTCGGTCAGCAGCAGCGCATCTCTATCGCCCGCGCGTTCCTCAAGGATGCGCCGATCTTGCTGCTCGACGAGCCGACTTCCGCCCTCGACCTGCATACGGAAGCCGACTTCCTCGAGGGGCTGGCGGAGCTGATGGAAGGCCGCACGGTGTTCATAGTCGCTCACCGCCTTTCGACCATCCGGAACGTCGACCGCATCTACTTCTTGGAGAACGGCGGGATCGCCGAGCAGGGGAATCACGAAGAGCTGATGGCGGCGCGCGGCCGCTACTACGACCTCTTCACGCGCCAGTTCAGCTCCGGCCCAGCCGAGACGTCCGCCGTCTAGCCGCTTCCGCCGGAAGCGGAGGAGCAACTTCTGATCGCCGTCGCTATGGGCGCATAGTGTGCCCTCTAAGATGGTGTAAACTGGAGCCATGAGTCTCCTTACCCGATTCTCTCGAGGCTCCTCGCCGAGGTCCGCATCGTCCGGCGGCAGGCCGGCGCTCACCGCCAAGGTAAAGTACCTCTCCTCTACGGACATCTTCCGCGACCTAACCACCCACGAGCTGGCGGAGATCGGTCGGGTCACCACCATGAGCACCTGTCGGCGGGGGAAGGTCTTCTACACCCCCGATGAGACGGGCGAGGTGCTCTTCATCCTCAAGCGCGGGCGCGTCAACCTCTACCGGATCAACCAGGACGGGAAGAAACTGGTCACCGCCAGCATTGGGCCCGGCAGCGTCTTCGGCGAGATGTCGTTCGTGGGCCAGGGGATGCACGACACGTTCGCTGAAGCAGCGGAGGAGTGCACCCTCTGCGTGATGAGCCGCCCTGACGTGGAGCATCTACTCCTCAGCAAGCCGCGAGTAGCCCTGCGCTTCATGGAGCTCATGGCCAACCGGCTGCGCGAGGTAGAGATTCGGATGGAGAACGTCGCCTTTAGGAGCGTTCCGGCGCGCCTGGCCGCCTTCCTGTTAGAGCTGGCCGGAGACGATGGCGAGCAGATTGCCCGCGTCTCGCATCAGGACCTGGCGGACATGGTGGGCACGTATCGGGAGACGGTGACGCGCATCCTCAACGAGTTCCGCAGCGCAGGCTACATCGACCTCGGCCGCCTCCACGTGAAGATCCTCCAGCGAGACGCACTCGATACCATCGCCGAAGCCTAGCCGGCAGCAAGAGATCAGCCTTCATCCCTTCCAGTTGATGCATTGACGCAGGGCACGTCAGTCGGCGATGTGCAGAAGCCGCCTGATCGCTGGCACGTTGTCCAGCTCCTCGCCCGACGGCAGCATCAAACATCGTCGACATCCGTCGCCCAGTTCGGTCATATCTGCGCGTAGGGCTAGCAGAGCCAGCCAGGCCACCTTGCCCTGACACTATCTTCAAATAGTGTGCGCCAGGGTGACACCCGAATATTGACCCTAATCGCGCTTCGTCGTAATCTATCCATGCGCGGGGACACCCCCACGCAGGCTCCGAGTAGCCGCCACTGCTCGGAGCTTTTCTCTTTCTTAGACCCGAGGCCAGCGAACGCGCGTTCCCAGCAATTCGTGTGCGGTAGACTCGTCGCGGAGCGCGATGCCGGAACCGATGATGAGGTGCTGAGGTCGTGATCCCCGGACCCCCCGCGACGAGCACTGGCGTCTTCCCACCGCCATGAAGAACTCCCAGACTTCTCCTTCCGTTCTCTTCATCGAGTCCCGAATCCCACAAGATTCGCTTCACGAGAGCCTGAGCAGAAGTTGGTACAGCAGATAGTACACGCGTGCCAAGTCCAGCACTATCACCTTGCTGTCCCTTGTCAGCTGCGGCCGCACATGATCGAAGAGTTGCAGCTCCGTGAAGTGCACATTCTCGCGGCCACTAAGGGCGTCCCGTAAGCGGCGCGACTCAACGTAGGGGATAAACCCGTCACCCCGATCGTGAATGATGAACAGCTCGCCCTGCAACCTTTCGATCGTCTGGCTCGGCGACAGGCGCTCCAGCCGCTCTAAAGTCGCCGCCGGCAGCCTCCCCAGCAACTCCCGCGCCTCCGTGGGGTCCTCACTCGTCATCAACCTATAGACGGCGCGCCCCTCTGCCGTCAGCCTCGCGATCTCGCCGCTGCTGACGCTTTCGCGGCCAGCACCGCAGAGCTTGCGGTCGCCAGGGTCGACGAACGCCCTGCACAGCGTCTCGCGGTCGTTCCGGTCGGCCAGATCGGCGATCAGCTGGAGCGCCGTCACTTCGATCGCGTGCGCCCGCGGCTCCCAGCTCTCCTCATTGCCGCCGTAGGTCGCCGTCCGCGATCCGACCGCGACCAGCGCATCGACGGCATTGTAGTAGGCTCCGAACGCGACTACGTAGTCGACGCGCTCGGCGACGCGCTCGTCGGCTGCCGCCAACAACGCCAACGAGCCGCCGACGCTCAGGCCCATGTAGCCGATGCGCTCCGGGTCGACGTACGCCTGTTCCTCCAGGTACTCGAAAACACCAACCAGGGCGTCGATCTCCACCAGTTCGATCCGCTCAGCGGCGAGGCGTGTCGAGAAGGGCACCACCATCACCAACCCTCCGCGGGCCACCGCCTCAGCGAGATTCACCAGCCGCCCGTCGTCCAATTCAAGCGGTGGCGCACCCATCGAGAAGATCATTACAGCATGGGGGCCGTCGCCGGGTGGCCGATAGATGTCGGCCACGATGCGGCCCGAATCGTATTCGATTAACGTTCGCTCCACCACCGGAGCCGGCGTGAACCAGGTCGTCGGCCGCACCGGCAGCTCCACCATCATGTCTGGCAGGATGAGCGCCGACCTATACGCTGGACGACCGTACTTCGAGCAGGCCAGCCCCGAACAGAAAACCGCGATCACGACTAGCGCAACCGCCAGCGGCCAAACCCGGCGAAATGCTCGGAGTTTCGGTTGCGGCCGGACGCGTGCCGTCCGAACCAACGGGTCGGAGGCGCCCATGCTAGCTCGACACCTTCACGAGCCCGCGGGCGAGCCGATACACCTGATCGCCGAAGCGGGGGATTCGTTTCCAGTCGGACAGCGTTGCGGGGTCGTGGCCCATTCGTTGGACGAGTCCTTCTGTGTACGAGGCCGTCGGCGGTGTCGGGGCATCGCCAACCAAAGCATGAAGCCCAACTGGTCAGCGCTCCAGTTGTTGGTCTGGATTGGCGCTGGGAAGGTCTCCGGTTCCCTCGCTTCGGCATTCAGCGTAGTGCTGGTCGTCTTAGGCCTAGTGTACATCCCTCGGCGAACTCTAACCTTCGTAGGCGCACCTTGTTCATCCTGTGCGGTGCCAAAACTCCATCAAAGCGAGAAAGCCTTAACATGGCTTCCGGAGGGCTTCTGTGGAGTGTGAGCTTGCTACGAAGGATCTGCATGAGCCGCGCAAGCTTCACATCGTCACCGACACGGTCAACGTCTGCTCCAGGAGCTCTCGTACCTCGGCCTGCGCCTCCTCACCCGCCTCGGGCAGCTCGAAGCGCTCCATGTAGTCCAGCAGGCCCTTATGGACCCCTCGCAACCGCTCCTCGACGTCCTCCAGCATCTGCCGCGTCCTCGGCAGCGCCGGGTCCTCACCGTCGAACTCCTCCGCAACCTCGTCGATCACGGCCTTCGCGGCCTGGAGCTCGCGCCACCGCTTCTCGATCCCTTCACGCAGGATCGTCTTGTGGAGCTCTAGCAACCCGTCCAGCGTGTTCTCCTCAGGCCCCTCGCGTACCTCGGCGGCCGCTCGGAGAATCTCGGGCCAGCCCTCCATGTACAGCACCGGCAGGCTCGGCCCATGCCGCTGCGCCTTGAGCGCCCCGTCACGCTCCCGCCTCCGGCGTGCCACCTCCTCGGCCTCGTCGTCGGGGAGCACCTCGAAGGCGGAGGCGGACTCGGGCCAGACCGGCGCCTCTTCGCCCAGCCAGTCGTAGAAAGAGCCGGCCTGCACGCGCAGCCCGCGGCCCTTTCCCTCGCCCTGGAGCACGCCTTCCTCCACGAGTCGGGTCAGCTCCCGCACCTTCTCCCGCTCAACCCGCTCCCAGGCCTTCGGCTTCACCACGGACTCCGACTCCAGCTCGTCCTCCGCCCAGTCCTCGTAACGCTCAGTCAGAACGTAGGCCAGCTCCTTCGCGGGCACCAACTTCGCCCGCTCTTCTTCTACCCTGGCGCGCTGCTCACTCTCAGTGATGGGCTCCTTCGTCTCCCCCATCAGGTAGGAGCCCAGCTGCACGTTCAGCATGCCCCACAAAGCGAGCGTGCCGAGCCAGCCCAGCCGGAGCGAGAGCTTCTCCGCCTCCTGGTGGACGCCGTAGAGGTAGAGGCCAAGCTCGTGGTTCACCCCGTTCATCAAGTCGATGTAGCGGTTGAACTCCCTTCCCTGGCTCTGCGGCATCCGCGCGCGCCAGCCCGGGTCCTCGTCCTTCTCCTGCTTCCACGCGCCTAGCACGAGGATGCCGCGCTCCTTCGCCGTCAGCTCCGCGTAGAGGTTCTCGAGCCTGCGTCCGCCGCTCATCGCCGCCTCCGCCCGATGAGCTGTGTCTGTCGCGGCTTCAGCGCCTTCTCCAGCGCCTGGAGGCGCTGCTCGTACTCGCCCACCTCCAGCAGCTTCGCCGCCGTGCCGGCTGCGGCGATCAGGGCGCGGGAGCGGGAGATCGAGTTCTCCAGTGCGAGCGTGTCCAGCACGGCTATCTCCACCAGTCTCCGCACCTGGGCGATGTTCTCCAAGCCCTCGATGGCATAGCTGCCCTCGACGACCTTCTCCTTGCGCCGCCGGAGGCCGCCTAGCCGCCTCGCCTCTGCCGCTTCCTTGGCATGCTCAGGGTCGTGCCAGAAGCAGAGGTCGCTGTCGCTTAGCGGCGCCTGGCGGCAGCGCTCCCCGGTCTCGTTTAGGCCGTTGCAGGTACGTGCAGCCATAAGCATCGATAAGCTCTGCTTATCTCACGCCGTTGCTTATCCATCACCATCTGGTGATAGTGTGCGGTCCGCCACCGCGCTCGTAGACGAGGCAGCAGGCCTCCTAAGAAGCCTGCTGTCTGCGTCGGGAAAGGGGCTTGGGCTACGTCTTGTCGCCCGGCTGCGCCTCCACCGGGCCGGTCCCGTTCTCGCCCGCTTCGGGCTTCGCCGCTATCTTGGGCTTGGCCTTCGCGCCACCCTTGGGCGCTGGCTTCGGCTTCGCGGCCTTGGCGGGCTGCTCGGCAGCTTTGCGCTGCGCCCTGGGCCGCACAGCCGGGGCTCCCTCGACCGACCAGAACTCCCAGCCGTCGCACGTCTTGCCGCCGCCCTTCACGGTGGCGCCGGCACTGGACGGACTCTTGAACTCGCGCCCGTCCTTCAGCTTGTAGCGGAGGCCCTCCTTGGTCTTCACGACCTCCGCCCGATGCTCCTCGCCCTTGTAGCGGGCTACGAGCACCGTCCCTGGCTTCAGGTTTCTGTCTGCGATGGGCATCTCCCACCTCCTTCCAGTTTGGTGTCACATACATCCAATAGCCGGCGGCGAATATCAACCCCTCAGCGCCCCTTTCTTGGATTCTTCTTCGCCTTTTCGCCGGTGAAGGCCTCCCAGCGGGCCACCGCGACCTGGCAGTAGTGGGGGTCGAGCTCTAGGCCGTAGCAGACGCGTCCCGTCCGCTCGGCTGCAATCAACGTGGTCCCTGAGCCCAGGAAGAGGTCCAGCACGGCGTCGCCTGCTTGGCTGCTGTTCTCCAGGCAGCACTCCACCAGATCGAGCGGCTTCATTGTGGGGTGTAGGGGAGAAGACGACGGGCGCTTGATGCTGAGGACGTTCCCCTGGTTGCGCCCGCCGGCCCAGTGGTGCTTCGCTCCCTCGCGCCAGCCGTACCAGAGCGGCTCGTACTGCGTCTGGTAGTCGCGGGCTCCGAGAGTGAAGCGATCCTTCGCCCAGATCAGACTGTCCGACCAGTGCCCGCCCTCTTGCTCAAGCACGAGAGAGACCGTGGGCCACTCGCGCGTGCTCATGCAGATGTAGACCGCGCCGTCAGTGGAGTCGAGGAGGTGCTTAGCCCACTCAGCGCAGAAGGCGCGCCACTCCTCGGGCGGCAGGGCGTCGTTCTTGATGCGCCTCTTCTTTGCACCGAGCTGCCGGCCGCCGTGGTCGCCGTAGGCCACGTTGTAAGGCGGGTCCGTGAAGCACATTGCCGCCCTCTTGTCGCCCAGGAGGCGCTCCACATCGCCTTGGTCCGTTGCATCGCCGCAGAGGAGCCGGTGGTCGCCCAGCGCCCACAGTTCGCCCCGTGTGGCCACGGGTGCGCGCCGCGCCTCCTCCAAGGCCGCATCGAGGTCGAAGTCCTCCGGCCGCTCGCGCTTCTCGCGGGCGTCGAGCGACTTCAGCAGCTTGGAGACCTCGTCTTCGGCGAAGCCCGACAGGCTGAGGTCAGCGCTGGCGCCATCTAGGTCAGAAAGCAGACGCGCCAGCAGCTCCTGGTCCCACTCACCGCTGATCTTGTTGAGGGCGAGGTTGAGCAGCTTCGCCTGCTCAGGCGGGAGGTCGACGAAGACGACGGGTACCGTCTTCAGTCCCAGCTTCCGTGCCGCCAGGAGCCGCTGGTGGCCACCGATCACTATTCTGTCATCGTGACGGGCGATGATCGGGTCGACCAGGCCGAACTGCCGGATGCTGCGAGCTAGCGCCTCAAGCTCAGAGTCGCTGATGCGTCGCGGGTTGGCCGGGTCGGGGAGGAGCGAGTCGAGCGAGACGTGCTCGATCTGGAGCGCGGGTGATGTCTTCTTGCCCAAGAGAAAAGCCCCCCTTTGCCTTGAGGGCCACGTTGGGCACGGGATCCGCAGTAGGCGGAGGGCACGAGGGCCACGCACATCGTTCTGTCGCTAGTTTACCAGACTTGCGGGGCCTTCTACTGCGACCCCGCCCAATGTGCTGGTGTCGGCCATTCGCCGTCGCTGCAGCCTAGGCTCCCGGAAGAGCAGCCGCGACTCCTGTGAGCTCGCCGATGCGGTCGCTGATGCGCCTACACTGCCGTGGAGAGTCGAAGGCGGTAACTTTGTTGGTTCGCGGAACAATGCCACGTTCCATCTGGATGTTGCGGCCGGCCTCGACAAGGAATCCAAGGCAGCAGAACGCTTCGAAGTAGGCTACCGCGTCCGCGCTCAGATCGCGGCGTTCCTCGTATGCGCGCTGGTAACGCCGGATCATCCAGCCGCGACCAGCATCGACGACCGGCTGAGCGAATCCCGGGAGGTCTACCGGGCCGTACTTGAAGAGCGCGATCGTGACTCCGACGTCATAGGCGGGGTCCGCCAGCCTGACGCCTCCCCAATCGACGACACCGCTGATGGCCCCTTGATCGATGAGGATGTTGATTGGATGGAAGTCTCCGTGGCAGATGACGGCCGCCGACGCCGGCGGGCGGTGTTCGATCAGCCAGCCGAATGCCGGGCGAAGGCCGTCCAAGCGCGCCTCATCGATGTGGCCGCCGAGGTATTCGAAGTCGTGTTCCAGCGAGAGTTGCTCGGGCACTCTGCCCGCGGCGTCGAGGGCCGCAACTATAGGCAGGGGGTCGATGGCGTGGAGTTGGGCTTGGGCTTCGGCCAGCAGCTTACTGGCGCGAAGGAACATGGGCGTGGGCCTGAAGAAGAAATCTAGCATGACGCGGCCCGGCACGCGGTCCATGACCATGAAGGCACCACCCAGGATGCTCCTGTCTTCGCAGACGTGAAGTGGCCGAGGCGCGGGGTATCCCTGCTCTGCGATAGCCGACTGGAGGATCGCTTCAAAGCGCGCCTGGGCCGGGTCTGTTTCGCTACGCAAGACACGTAGGATGAGCGGGCCGGACCAATCTTTGGCTGCGTCCTTCAGATTGAACGAGTAGATCGTGTTGTCGTATCCGCCCAGGACCCGCACTGGCGCTTCCGCGTAGTCGATCTCAACAGCGGCTAGGGACCTGCGCAAGTAGGCCAGGAGGGCAGGGGCGACTTCCGTGTCGGGCGTGGCTGGCATCAGGCACCTCTGCTAGTAAAACGACTGCTTGACCGTAAGGTCGGTATTCGGATTTGGAGTCCCCAGCTTGCGAACCTGTCAAATCGCGACATCCAGCGGTGGCGTTGCCGTTTCCATGGCCTTGTCTTCGACATGCCACATACCGGCTCAACGTCATCTTAGGCGACTTTTGTATTCAGTTGCACCCCAGCTTCGGTACACACATTCGTACAAACGCACCAGGTTCCTCGAACCCTATGGAATGATAGTGATGCGTCGCGAGTGGTCGTGCCGACTAGGAGACCGTCTTCGCTGACTGACGGCGAGGCCTGCCTGCATTCCGTCAGGCCCGCTAAGCCGCCAGCGGTAGGTCGGCCGTGCTCGCCGGTTGCGCCGTGGCCGACCTGGGAGCCCGCTCTGGTGACGCCAGCAGCCTGGCAAGCTCTCGGTAGACCGTAGGGTTGACGGGCAGGCCGACGTGGGTGCCGCTCACTTCGATATAGCAGGGGTGCTGGCGAGGAGTTCTTCGAAGAACTCGCGATCGCCTAGGAGCGGCGCCTCGGGCAGGTACAAGTTCCAGTAGTGCTCAAGATAGACAAGCTGTTTACCGGCGAGGAAGCTGGCACGTTGGAAGGTGTTATCCAGGGTTCCCTCGTCAAGCGCTACTCGGTTGGCCCTCCGCTGCGTCCGGAGCAATCGCAGGCGGTCAAGCAGCGACCGCTTGATCAATGGCTGACCTGTCGCCTGCTCAATTGCGTCCGTGGTGCTGCCGAAGAGGACTGCCATGCTGACCTCGCCCACGGGCTGGGTCATGATCGGTTCCATCTGTGCCCTCACGAGACGTCCGATCTGTTGATCGGAGAGGCCGAGCCCGTCGCGGAGGGCCGTACCCTGGATTTTGATGATGTACGCCGTGAGCGCGTCCCAAGCTTCCTCCTTACCCAGCGCTGCCTCAATAAGGCTCCGCAGCATCTTGTGCGTCTCGGGTTCGAGGCGGCCGATGATGCCCCAGTCAATGATGCCGAGGCGTCCGTTGGACATCAGGATCAAGTTCCCGGCATGAATGTCCGCGTGAAAGGCGCGAAAGCGAACAGCCGTTAACATCCAAGCGCGGAAAAGCGCTCGCACGAGCTCTTCCGGGTCATCGACTCCCATCTCCCTGATGGACGCGAGGTCATCGATCGGCGCACCCTCTAGTAGGTCCATGGTCAGCACGCGCCGCGTGGACAGATCCTCCTGCACGCGCGGCACGACAAGGCGGGACAGTTCCAGTTCAGAGAACACCTCACGGAAGTAGATCATCGAGCGCGCCTCGTTGCGAAGGTCCAGCTCTTCCGCCACTTGCTCTCGCAGACCAATGAGGTAGCCCAGGATGTTCAATGCTAGGTCGCTGCCCTGCCTCGCGAGGAAGCGCACCGGCGCTTCCAGCAGCGCGAGGTCAGTCGCGACGACATGGTCCATACCCGGACGGAGGATCTTCACTGCGACGGGTCGCCCGTCGTGTAAGGTGGCGCGATGCACGACGGCTACTGATGCCGACGCGAGCGGATGTACATCGAAGGAGGCGTAGGCTTCGCTTACCGGCTGTCCCAGCTCAGACTCTAAGATCGAGCGAACGGCTCTCGGAGGCACAGCCGGGCCGGTGTCGAGGCAGCTCCGAAACTCCTCGGCCGTCTCTCGGCCAACGATGTCCGGTGTCGAACCGACGAACTGTCCGAACTTTACGTAGGTCGCGCCCAGCTGCTCGAAGGCGCGGCGGATCGCCCGCGCCGTCCTACGGTCGTCACGACGCCTCCGGACGAGCTGGCCCGCGAGTGCCGGAGCCAAACGTCCCGCAAGGGCCGTTGAGGTGTGAAGGAGCCGCGCCGCCTGCGACCGTCGTGTCGGCACAGGAAGATCGACCGGCACGGGAGGGACGTATTCCGATACCATCTGGGAGCGTTCGTCTGGTCCTATGCGCTTCTGCATATGTTCAGCCCAAGGCGAAGCAACTGTAGACGTACTGACTCCGGCGGCGTTCTGCACTTAGAACAGAGCTTCGCTCTGCCAACTCTCACTGGGAAATCATCCAATGAAGAGCGCGAAGCAGGGCAGCTAAGCCCCCTGGAGGTGAGACGGACCTACTCGTCCTCGCTGACAATCGTGATCGCTCGCTCGGGGCAGTTCTTCACGGTCAGCCTGGCCTTCTCTTCAAGCTCAGGCGGCACAACGCCATCGTTGCGGACATGCGAGTAGCCATATTCGTCGGGATCGAATAGGTTTGGCGCCGTTTGAATACAGCGGTTGTGCCCCTGACACTTGGATCCATCTACTTTGACCTGCATTACGGCCACACCACCGCCATCGATCGCGGGCCTCGAACTTGCCCGCCGGCCCATGTGACGCCCTCTGGATCTTCGAGCCGGAACTCAGGGATGCGCTTTAGCCACTCCTCAATCGACACGCGCATCTCCATCCGGGCGAGGTTGGAGCCGGCGCAACGGTGAATTCCGACGCCGAACGCGATGTGCGGGTTCTCCTCCCGATCGATGATTACCTTGTCTGGGTCCTTGAACTTCGCCGGGTCACGGTTGGCGGCCGGGAAGTTCATCACCACCTTGTCGCCCTCTGACATCTTGCAGCCGTCGTACTCGTAGTCTTCGGTGACCACGCGCGCCATCGTCACGGGCGAGTAAGCGCGCAGGAGCTCCTCGACGGCCGTCGGCATCAGCTCCGGCTCGGCGATGAGGCGCGCCCGGTCCTCAGGGTGCTGCGCTAGGTGCCAGAGTGCCGACCCGATCGAGCTCCATGTCGTATCGATCCCGGCCAAGAGCAGCAGGAAGCAGGTTCCCAGGATGTGCGGTTCAGGCACGGGCTCGCCGTCCACTTCCGCCGACAGCAGGTAGCTGATGAGGTCGTCCTTTGGGTGTTCTTTGTGCTCTTGGATACGTTCCCAGAGGTAGGTAAAGGTGTTTCGCATGGCTTCGCTCTGGACGTCTACATTGGTTAGCCCGAACTCAAGAACGCCGCGCACCCACTCCGTGAATGTGCCTGCCATTTCTTTCGGAACGCCTAGCATGCTAGCGATGATGCCGGGCGGGATCTGCTGCGCGTAGTCCGCGGCCGCGTCCGCCCGCCCGTTCTCGACGAAGCCGTCGACAAGCGAACGGCACAGCTCGCGCGTCTCTGGCTCCCACTTCGCGATCGCTGTGGCTGAGAAGGGCGGAAGAAGCAGCCTTCGCGCCCACGTGTGGATCGGCGGGTCGGACGTGATCGGCGGTGCGTCCGGTTCCCAGTCGCGAAGCTCTTCTGGTATGGTTTCGTCCGGCTCTACTTCGCCCTCCGGTGGCGGCCCGCCCGGAGCTACCAGGACCTCTTTAGATGAGAAGTGCTGGATGTCTTGCGCGATCTTGAACAGGTCCTCGTACCGAGTAGGCATCCACGACCCGCTCCAGCGCTCTGTATGCGCCACAGGGCACTGCTCTCGCAAGTCGTCCCATATCGGGAACGGGTTCTTGATGTACTCCTTGGAAAAGATGTCGTAGTCGGTCTTCCAGTCGGTTATCGGCTCGTTCGTCACTGCAATGTCCTCCGTCCTTTAGACCGGGCATGGTAGGCGACTTGCGAGGAGGTTCGGGTGTAGATTATAGCGCCCTCAAGGCCCGAGGCAAGCACCCGGGGGAACGATAGCACTGCCTTGGACCTCAGAATCGGGGTCAGCAGCAGCCGTTACGGTGGAGTGGACCTCTGGCCGTTGCTGTCGAGCGGGCCCGTCTTGTTCCTCACAAGAGTTTGAGCAGCCTCACCCCGCGGCGGCTGCGGGGACGTTGACGCCCAGCGGATTGATGAGCGGGCGGCCCTCAATTGTGAGGGGCCGCCCGTCCTTTCCTCACAGGAGATTAAGCAGCAGCTTGGAAGAGCGCGAGTGCGTGCCGCAATCGACGTGACGCTCCCTCCGCGCCGGCGCCGGCGCCAAGCGCACGACCCGCCTCACCCCGGCTGCGCGTTCTTGGCCTTGCACCGCACACAGCTAACGTCCCAAGGCCGTGTGAGGTAGTTCGCCAGCATCTTGTGGCAGCGCCAGCAGCGTGGCTCGCGGTCGATGACAGGCGCACAAACGCTAGAAAGTGACGGTTGGCTGGACTCGTCGGCCATTCAGAACCTCTCCTCCGGGTGAACAAAGTGAGTAAAGTGAGTGTTCTGCCCTATCCCTTATTCCCTGGAAGCGGCGAGTGAGGAAATAAGGATAGGGAAATTGACTCACTTTTCTCACTTTCATCACCCCGCACACTTCTTGCAGACTCCCCGAACTACATATGACCGGGTGCCACACTTGGCGCAGCTGGCGACCCTGACCTGGTCGTCGATGTCTGCCCGCAGCCCGATCCCTTGCCAGTGGGGGTAGCCGTTGGTCATGATGATCGGCGCCGAAGGGTCGGGCAGCAGGGAGCCCACTCGCTCGTTGAACTTGCGCGCCGAGACCGGCGACCGCGTGACTCGCTCACACCACGCCTTGTACGCCTCGTACAGCTGCTTCTGGCCCACCCGATAGTCGGGCCCTGGAATGCATTCCTCGTTTACGAAGGCGGCGGCCGAGTCGACCGCGGCCCGGAAGTCTCGTGAAGCCGCCACAAGGCTCGCTGGTTCGGCGAGGTCGCCTCGTGTCCGCAGACGGGCTAGGCCCTCGATCGCGAGGTTCAGCAGGGCCGTGAGCTCCGCAGGACGGCAGAGCTTGGCTTTCAGCTCCTTGTCCTTGCTCTTGCCCGCGAATTTCGCGCCGAACGGGACGACGGTCCAGCGCCGGAAGTAGGCGTAGGTCGTGTCGTGGCTCGGCGGAGGCTCGTTGGCACTGAACAGCAGCCGGGCGTAGGGCCGGAACGAGAACGGCGTGCCGTACTTTCGCTCCGCGCTGATCGTGTCACCGCTCACGATCTGCTTGAACGTGCCGGACGACTTCACCGCTTCCACGTCCAAGTCCGCCACGATGTTCGCCAGCTTGCCGTAGAGGCCAGCGGACGCGAAGCGATTGCTGTCGAGCGACTGGAGGCGCACGGCGCTCACGTTCGCGGTGCCGCCGAGGAACGCTTCCAGCATGGTGAGGTAGGTCGACTTACCGTTGCTGCCATCTCCAAGCAGCATGATCGCCCGCTCCAGGCTTGTGTCCGGCACCATCAGATAGCCGGGGAGTTCGTAGGCAAGGCCGGCGGCATCACCGGGGAACACGGCCTCGACGAAGCTCTCGACGAGTTCAGACCGTGCGCCTGGCTCATAGGCAGCGCCGATCTGGATCGGCGACAGAAAGTCCGGCGTGTGCGGCTTCAGCTCGCCTGTGGTGACGTCGAGGAGACCATTCCGCACGTTGACGATGCCCGGCGGCGGCCGGTCCCAGATGTCCGGCGAAGACCACAAGAGGAACGCGGTCGTCTCATCTGCGCAGCGACGGACCCAGCGCTCTCCGAGAATCTTCGTGCTGCAGCTTCGGACGTAGCTGTCTCCGTTCGCTCGGTAGGCGCCGTCGCGATAGACGTAGAGCTGGCCTCCGCCGGCCGCGAACCGGGCGTCCTCCAGGAGACGATCGGCGAGACGTTTGGGTGAGAAGCCCATGCCCTTGGGGAAGTACCATTCGACGAGATTCGTGAGGGGGTTGCGAGCTTCACCGTTTGGTCGCGCTTGCTGACCGACCTGCTCAGTCGTCGTCACAGCGCCACCGCCTCTTGTAGCAAGACTCGAAGGCGACCGAGCCCGCCTCCTTCGCCGCACCCGAAGCAGTGCCATACAGGCCGGTCACTATTGGCTGATAGTGACGGCACCTCGTCGTGGTGGAAGAGGCACCGGAACCACACCTCGCCCCCGCGCTCCTCGCCCGCTTCGCCACTGATACCACGCAGGATGCGGAGGACTTCCCCGACGGCCCAAGGGTCGATCTCGGCGACGGACGGTGCGGCAGGGCGCCGCGCCTGAGGGCACCAGTCGATCCCTGCACGCGCTAGGAGCCGGCTGAACCACGGGTCGAAGGCGGTCACCACCAGAATGTTCTGGCCGCAGCCTGGAAACCACTCATACAGGCGGCCCGAGGCATGCTTGCTCGGCGGCATAACGACGTAGCCGCCCTCGCCCTGCACGTCGACCGGCAAAGGAGCGTCGCCTCTACGCAGCGAGAACTTGAGCGGCGGGCGCTGTGCGCGAACGTAGACGTGGAGGTTGCCACCCCCGGTCCGCACACACAGAGTCGATTCCAGCAGGCCAGTGTTCGCTTTGAGGACGGTCTCCGCAAGGCCTGTGTCGTCGATGTCGACGACGACCAGGCAACCGCTCACTTGCCCGCAGACGGCTGCGATGCCGCGGTCAACTGCTCGCCCGAACCAGCCGGCCAGCTCATCGTCGTTTGCGCGACGCTCTTGGTAGGGCTTCCAGGCAGCGAGCGCCGGCCTCTTTCGGTCGTCCGGACGGATGGGGATGACGCCGAGACCGAGGCCGGCGGTATACTGGCGGGCAATGGACAGGAGGTCGTTCACAGGGCAACAACACGCTGGACCCTGTTGTAGTTATTACCTGCACGGATGCCCGTGTGGTTTCTACGGGGACCCGACGAAGGAGTGCAGCTGCTCGGAGTCGACGGTGAGCCGCTACCAGAAGCGCATCTCGGGCCCGCTGCTGGACCGCATCGATATCTTCGTCGAGGTGCCGCGGGTGGACTACGAGAAGCTGGTGGCGATTGAGACGGGGGAGCCGTCGTCGGCAATCCAGGAGCGGGTGGAGCGGGCGCGCGGGGTGCAGGCGGGGCGCTTCGCGGAGAGCCGGCTGGTGTGCAACGCGGAGATGACGCCGACGGAAGTGCGCCGGTCTTGCCAGGCGGTGCTGGACGAGCAGGCGCACTCGCTGTTGCGGCTGGCGATGACGC
>SDBV01002849.1_pt1 | contig 25818 bp, 18 predicted proteins | sample 2277081 | NCBI WGS metagenome assembly SDBV01 (sample SAMN10402039, study PRJNA504765) | marine sediment metagenome | isolation source: marine sediment core GS10_PC15, 223 cmbsf | place: Arctic Ocean: Southern Knipovich Ridge | collected 2010 | reverse complement strand
ACAAGAAAAGTTATTATTGTTAATTAAATAACCGGGATACTGCAGACAACTTGGACTACCTGGCTCCTGTGCCCTATCTATTACCCATAAATACACATGGTAAATCTCCAATATCTCCAACTAGACATTTTTTAAATTATTATTTATAATATTTCCAAAATCCTTGGGAAGGGAATATGAATAATAATTGGGCAAGCAATGAATTTAAAACAGTAGATCTTGGAGATCAACGTTTAAACAAGCGATTACTTAAGCTTTCAAAAGATTTCATCGAATCACCTGAAAGTCCAATTAATCAGTCATGCAGGGATTGGGCTGCTACTAAAGCTGCATATCGATTCTTTAAAAATAAAACAATTTCTTACAAAGAAATAACAAAAAGTCATGTTACAGCAACGTTGAATAGATGCAAAGAATATCCTGAAATTCTTGCAATTCAAGATACAACATATTTTACATATAGTAATCATCCAAAAACAAAAGGACTTTGTACATTAACAAAAAACAGAGGTAAGAATATAAAGGATATTTTTACTTTAGGTCTGATAATGCACTCAACACTTGCTGTAAGTACTGATGGACTTCCATTAGGGTTTATAGACCAAAAGATCTATTCACGCCCAGAAGTTTCTAAGGAGAAAAAAGAACTTAAAAACCGAACTCGTAACAAAGCATTACCAATAGAAGAAAAAGATAGTTACAGATGGATAGAATCTTTAAAGAAAACACATGATTGTTTTCAACACCAATCTAAAAAATCTATAACAATATGTGATCGGGAATCTGATATATTCGATTTTTTCCATCTTGCCGCAGCTTTAGAGACAAAGGTACTGGTTCGTGCATGCCATAATAGAAAAGTTAACAAAGCATCGACATATTCACAGATAACTGGTGAAAAATTATGGACTTATATGAGAAATAAGAGAGCAAAAGGATTTATTGAACTGAAAGTTCCTGCTCAAAACAATCAACCAGAACGGCTCGCAAAATGCAAAGTAACATTCGCTAAAATTACATTTTCACCACCTCGCAAACATCCTAAAATAAAAAAACTATCTCAGTTATCATTATATGCAATATATGTGTCAGAAAAGAAATATTCAAAAGATATATCCCCAATTGATTGGATTTTATTAACAAATATTGTTATCAATACATTTGATAAAGCATTAGAAAAAGTAAAATGGTATTGTTTGCGATGGAGAATTGAGGTTTTTCATAAAGTCTTAAAATCGGGATTAAAAGTTGAAGATTGTAGATTAGAAACCGCAGATAGATTAATCAGATATTTATCAGTTATGAGTATAGCTGCATGGAAAATATATTGGCTTACATTGGTTTCACGAATTTCTCCAAATACATTTAGCAATGTATTTTTATTAGAAGAGGAGTGGAAAATATTATATGCTATGAACAATAAAAATAAACTGTTGCCGGAACGACCTCCAACGATAAACCAATGTGTAATATGGATAGCAAGGCTTGGAGGATTCCTCGCTAGAAAAAATGACAAAGAACCAGGGATTACGCATATTTGGCGTGGGATAAAAATATTTTCAAATATTCTTGAAGGTGCAGATATAGCAAGAGGTATTTATGGGTAATAGATAGGCCCCAACCCCACTCCGCCCAAATCCAGCAATTGTTCTTGCAAACTTTAGTTTTTTCCTGTATCATAATTACTGTTGGAGTAAAGTTCTATTTTTTACTAAGGCCACTGGACTTCACCAAACCGTAGTCCGTTGTAACAGAAAAATATACATGTGGAATTTGGAAAAAGATTGTCAAAATGAAAATAAATGATTTATTATCCATAAACGGTTTATACTTATTTCATCCTAAAATAAAACTGCTTTTCCTCAAATGGATTTTTGTTTATATAAACAGGCAGTTCAGAAATAATTGTAACTCCATTAGAATCTTCTATTCTGAATGTTAAATTAAAATAAGAACCAGTATCATCTTCTAAAATAAACGGATTTTCGAATATCTCCGGAAATACAATAACTCTTAAACCTGCTAATATTATACTTTTAGAATTATGGTCTTCTCCATATATATCTTCAAAACCCAATGCTTTGTAAATAATATCTATATTGCTCCACCCTCTGTTTGTATAATAATCATCAAAACAGAAATTTATAACTGTATTCCAGTCACGTTCTAAAATATAATTTTTTGAATTATTCAGAAAATTCTTTAAATTTCGCACTATATTAGTTGCAGCATATTCCTCAAATTTATTATCATCCCATTTTAACCATGTGAGAAACGTTTCAAAGCCAGTACCTTCCTCTGCACCCCTTTCCATAATAATAATATCAATATTACCATCAGAATCTATATCTTCAATAACAAGCTTGCTGGAAAATGTATCTTCCAAATTATTAATTGACTCAGGTACAAGGCTGTCATCAAATATAAGCCATTTCTGAATTTCACCCTCCTGGACCTGAAACACCACTTTAATAACAAAAGGAGTATCAAACGAATCATTAATTTTTAATCTAATGATATTATTAAAAACAAACTGCATTCCAAGATCAACAGTATTTAATAAAAATATTTCTTCACCTTTTGCAGAGAATATATAAAGATAAAAATGATAAGGTTTTCTGTTTTCAATAAAAAGAGTTGAATAATCTATAAAACTGTTTAAGTCTGTAGCTTCATCATATTGGACTCCAATAACAAAAACTTCGTGAATAGTATCAAAATCGAGGTCTTCAAAATGGAATATTATTTCATCATTATTTGTAATAAGTTTTATATCTGCAGGTAAATAATTATAAATACTGCTTATTAATTCAGATGTACTTAGCACATTTAACAAATTAATATCCTTACTATCTGTATTTTCGCTTGCAACCAGATTTAGTTCATTTTCCGGAGTTAGTTCATTATAAGTATTTTCTTCGGAAGTACTTGAAATTATATTCGCATTTTGTGTATCTTTACCTGCAGTATTACAATTGTTAGCAAGAATGAGAATTACTATTATAATAAAAGCATACTTTAAATTAGACATACCTGAGTTTACTATAGTATAAATTTTATTTTTACTTCAATTAAAAAACTTTTATTTATAAGTTAAATTTAGTATATTTTTAGAATTATTTAATAAAAAACAAAAAAAATGATATTTTTACAAAAAATATTAAAAATATTTAAGATTCTTTTACAATTTTATATATAATAATTATTGAGAATCCATATTTTAACAAAAAGAGGCTGGTATTTTGAGTGAAGCATATGAAAGTTATTTAAAAAATCTTCCTATAATTCCGGAAGTTGCCAGAAAAATAATGTCTATGGCAGAAGATAAACTGGATATATCATTTAAGGAATTGGAAAATATTATTATTGTAGATCTAGGTCTAACTGCAAAAATATTAAAAGTAGCCAATTCCGCACTTTATGCAAGGCAGAGAGAAATCAAAAGCCTTCAAATGGCAATTACTCTACTAGGATTTAAAAATATTAAAAGTCTTATTATGCTTGTGACTGCTTCAAATGCATTTGCAAAGCATAAGGCCTCCAAATTTTATCAGACATTCTGGAAGCATTCAATAATTTCCGCGTTTCTATCAAAACACATTGGACTAAGAATTAATCAGAGTGAACAGGCAGAGGAATTTTTTCTTGCAGGATTGCTTCATGATATTGGACAAGTTGCCCTGTTTAACTCAGATACTGCAAGATATGAGAATGTTATTAAAATTGTAGATGAAGAAAATAAAATACTAGAAGAAATAGAAGAAAAAGAATACGAGACAAACCATAAAGTACTGGGTGCTTCGATTCTACAGAAATGGTATTTCCCGGAGCAGTATGTCGATGTAGCACGTGAGCATAAATCAACAAATATAACATCCACTCATAAACTAATGATTTCTATTGTTACAATTGCTGATATTTTAGCAGAGGGCTTAGGTTTTGGATATATAGCTCCAGATGCACAGCTGCTGCTTTCACAGCTTCTTATGTATACCGGCTTAAAAGAACAGGACATAGAGTACTATAAAACTGAATATATGAATGACCTTAAAAAAGATCCGCTCTTTAATGAATGTAAATCTCTGTTTAATATACGATAGTACATCCATGTAATATCGTTTGTAGTAATGCAGTCGCACTTCCTGTGCTCCACTATTTTATAAGAATTTCAATTGAAATTCCTGTACTATAAAATAGAAGATTTTTCTCCTTTTAAAAAAAATAAAATATATATAAATTCCTCTATTAAATTGAACTATAATATATTTATGACACAAGTTTGTATGGTTATAGAAGGTGCATATCCTTATATTACCGGTGGAGTATCTGCCTGGTGCCATAAGCTAATAACAGATATTAAAGATGTGGAGTTTTCTTTATTAGTTATACTTCCTGCTTCATACAAGGGCAAAAGCTATAAATACGAGATACCAGACAATGTTAAGAAAATATATGAAGTATGGCTTGATAACGACTACTTTACTCAGAAGAGTATGCATCCCCGAAAAAAGGATATAAAACAATTTTTTGATGAGGTTGAGAATTTTCATACATCAATGAAATTAAAGAACTACGGGCACTTTAATATAGTAACCAACCTCCTCAATAAATTAAAAAATATAAGCATTACATTAAAGACGCTTACTAAATCCAAAGAAGCTATTCATTCATTATTTAATTTATATAATCATAATAAGAAAAAATCCGGTTTTATGATGTACTTCTGGACATGGAAATCTACACACCTTCCATTATTCAGAATATTTAACTTTCCATTACCTCAGGCAGACGTATACCATGCTGTTAGTACCGGCTATGCAGGTTATTTAAGTACAATTGCAAAATTACGGTATGACCTTCCATTTATACTTACAGAGCATGGAATCTATGCTATGGAAAGGGAAGATGAGCTTAAAGCAAGTGAATTTATATCCGGTGACCAGAAGCAACTCTGAATAAATTTTTTTCACAGCCTTTGCAGAATATCATATTCATTTGCAGACAAGATAATTACCTTATATAAAGGTAATGAATATATAGAAGTATCAAATAATGCAAACATAGACAAAATAGAAATTATTCCTAATGGTGTGGATATTGAACTTTATCTTTCCATTAAAAAAATACCTTCCGACAGAATCAGAGTAGGAATTGTAGCAAGAGTTGTTCCTATTAAGGATGTAAAAACATTTATTAACGCAGCTGCTCTTGTAAAAAAGGAATATAATGATGCTGATTTTTATATAGTCGGGCCAACAGATGAAGATGAGGATTATTATGACGAATGTGTGGAGATGGTAAAAGAACTCGAAATCGGAGACAGGCTTAAATTTGTTGGAAAACAGAATATGACTGACTATTATCCAAAGATCGATATACTTGTTTTAACAAGCACAAGAGAAGCGCAGCCACTGGTACTTTTAGAAGCAATGTGTGCAGGGATTCCCTGTATTTCTTCAGATGTAGGTTCCTGTAGTGAAATGCTCGAAGATGTAGGCTTTATTACCACACCTGGCAATCCGGAAGAAACAGCAGAAGCAATAATCAAACTCTGCAAAAATACAAAACTTCGAAATGAGCTGATAGAAAAAGGCAGAGAAATGGTGAAATCAAGTTATAATGTAATTGATGTAATAGACAGCTATAGAAATATTTATCATAAATATGGCGAAAAAAAACGGGCTGCATTATTGGAGAAAAATTGGCTGGCATAGGGTTTAAATTACTAAAGTTAATAGAGAATGAATCATTTCTAAAAAAAGCAAAAGCATATATTTTTGCATCTATTATAACCTCCGGTCCGTGGATTTTATCTATACTCTGCTTATCATTGATTGGTATTATAAGCAGCCTGTTTTTATCCGGAAAAAAGTTTTCTATAATAAGCATTACGATTGTATATACTTTTGCGTTTACACTTATTGCAACCGGTCCTATCCAGTTTGTTCTAACCAGATATCTGGCAGATAAAGAATACTTAAAACAGACGGACCAAATGCTTTCTGCTTTAATATCTGCTGTCGGATTAAGTATCATTGTTTCTCTTGCGATTACTCTGCCCTGGTATCTTTTAAGTGAAGGAACATTTCTTTATAAATTTATTAGCATTTCTCTTTTTGTAATAATCAGCTGTATCTGGACTATGATGGACTTTCTAAGCTGCTTAAAAAACTATATGAAAATAGTAAAATCATTTTTTATTGGGAGTATATTGTCTGTTGCGCTTATGCCTTTACTGGGAAATCTTCTTGACCTGGAAGGTGCTTTATTAGGATATACACTGGGACAGCTATGTATACTGCTAATGCTAATTATTGGGATATCCAAGGAATTCAAATTTAACGGTTTTTTTAACAAAGATTATTTTAAATATTGGAAACTTTTTCCATTCATTATGTTAACAGGCTTGTTATACAACTTAGGATTGTGGTCAGATAAACTAATTGGATGGTTTTCGCATGAAGAAATTATTTTCGGTAATTTCCGGGCATTTGCAGTTTATGATACTCCGGTATTTATTGCATATTTAAGTATTATTCCATCTCTTGCTTATTTCTTAATTCAGTCGGAAACAAAATTCTTTTTAACACATAAAAGATTTTTTGATTCTATAACAAAAGAATCATTAACAAATATCCTACAGTACAAAAAAGACCTTTCTGCAATTTTAAAAAAAAGTATTTCCAAGCTGTTTATTGTTCAATTTGTTGCCTCTTTGGCAGGAAGCATTTTTGCCCCTTTTATAGGCGGATTATTCGGTTTATCTGAACAATCAATTTCCATTTTAAGTATTCTATTTTTTGCAGCAGGTTTTCAGGTATTATTTTTATATACAATTATCTTTATGATGTACTTTGATTTAAGCAGGCTTAGTTTTTATATGGTTTTGGTATTCTTTTTACTAAATGCAGGATTAAACATTCTATTAGTATTTTATCCTGTTCTGCCAATAGGTTTCGGGTACCTAATCGCTGTTGGGTTTTCATTTATATTTGGACTTATGTTTCTTTTATATTCTGTTTCGGATATTGAATATAAGATATTTATGCGGCAGGAAAATTAAATTAAATATCCCAGATTGAATAAAGTTTTAATGCCTCTTCATTAGAAATCATTCTTAATTTTGCTATATCAAACATACTCAGATTATACTTTTCTATTATTTTAAGAAGATTTTTTTTCATTATGATATGCTCTTCTATACTATAGATATCATTTTCCGGATAGTATATTTGATAGTATGTTGTAGATATATTATCCGTTAAAAAAAGTAACTCGGATATTGTTTTATACTCATCTGAACAAGACCATGGAAAATGATGAAATGCAATAGAGGAGGATATTGCATCGGGGAGGTTCCATGTTTTACAAAGAATAGAACCCAGAAGTGAATGGTCCGGAAACATTATTTTTTCTCCTATAATCTGGTTTTCTCTTCTTATTTTATTTTTAATTTTATAATAATTCTCCGGAAAATATATAAGGTAAAAGAATAATCCTATTTCATGAAGAGTCGCTGCTGTTAATAATTCATTTTTTAATATCCTTATAAAAGTTTTTTTAGCCAATGGACCATTAATTAAATTCTCCATTAATATTCTAACTTCTATTGAGTGCTTAACAAGCATGACAAATTCCTGTTTTACAAATACATCATATTCTTTTAATTCCGGTAAAACAGGATGCTGGATTATTACAAGTTCTATTAAATCATTATCAAGAACTAATAATGCATTATCCAATGATGATATTTTATTTTTAAAACTAAAGGCATCGGAGTTTGCGATTTTTAAAAATTCTATAGTTAATGAAGGATCAAATATAATATACTGTGTCAGGTTTTCAATAAAATCAGGATCCTTTTTCCCTGCATAATTTAGAAGTTCATTTATTTGCTGCTTTACAACAGGATGAGAAGGAATGTGATCTATTTGGGAAAGCCTTGGTAATATACTATTAAGCATTATTTTCCTCTAACGGAATAAGAACTCTTATATTTTTACCATCCTTTTTAGTAAATGGGCCTTCTATTTTTCCACCTATTCTTTTTGCAGAAACTTTTGCAGTTGCAAGTCCTAACCCGAAATGGTTTTTTGTAGAAAAGAACGGATCAAATATTCTTCTTTTATCTACTGCTTTATCCCATTTTCCGGAATCAAAAAAATCAAATGCAACATATTCTACAAGTTCTTTTTGAATAATTTTAAGTTCAGATTCTAAAAACGGTTTTCTGCTTTTTACATAATCTATAAACCCGGTATTATTATCATCACTATACTTATTATAATCAATTAAAATATCTACAATCGATAGCTCATGTAACACCTTTGTAGGAAGGTCTGCATATTTAAAGCAGGTAATTTTAATAATACCTTCATTTCCTATTGCTTCTATACTGTTTTCTAAAATAGAAATAGTAATCATATCCAGTAATTCTTTATCAATAACAATCTCTGTATCTTCTGGAATACTCACATTGTTCTCGATTTTTATTACAGTTCTGCCCTTATTGTCCATAATAAATGCATTAAAATTTTCTATTATCTTATTTATTGTTAATACATCTTTGTGCATTTCATATTTTTCTGCAAAGAGAAACCTTAATTTATTTAATATTGTATAAATATCATCTATCATTGGACTTATGATATGGATAGTCGGATCCTCAATTCTATTAATAACTTCTGTAAGTGTATTGTATTTATCAAAAATATACTTCGTGATCCTGCTTAAACCATTTACAATTTCCGGGTCCAGGCCCCGCTGCTGCAGTTTTCTAATTGTTAAAGTATCTTTTAATGCAATTGCAATATACGTAGACAGGGTCTGTAGTATCTGCTCATCAATAGTCTGAAACAGGCCGTCATTTTTATTAAGCACCTGTATTACTCCAACAGCATTCCTATCCAGATCTAAAAGTGGAGCACCCAGTATAGTTTTTGTAAAATAACCTGTTTTTTTATCTACAGATTTATTAAAATACGGATTATTATACGCATCCTTAACATTAATTATTTCTTTAACTTTTAAAATCTGGCCTGCTATGCCCTTGTCATCAGGAAACCTTATTTCTTTTGATTCTTCACTTAATTCCGGGCCTGCTGTAAGTTCACTGTTTTCTTTATCATGAATAAATACTGTTGCCCTGTCTGCATTTAAAGCTTTTGCGGTTAATCTCCGGATGCTGTCAATTAAAGTTGTTATGTCCTTTTCATATATTATTTCCTTTGAAATTTCCATAAGGTTCTCTATAGATTTTAATCTTGTAAAAGCATTGTTTATAGCATCATCCATAGCCGCTTTATATTCAGACAGTTCTGTAGCAAGCTGAGATTCAATTTTCCAGTAAAGTTTTTTTAGTTTTCTATTTTTGTTTGCAGAATAAATTAATAGGATAATAGACTCATAACATAAGAATCCGGATATAAGTAATTCTAAAGGAAGTAGGTTTTTAAGATAACCGTAAGCAAACCCGCCCATACCAAGTAAAATAAAAAAACCTAATGCAAATCCTTTTTTAATTTTAACATTTTCCCATTTTACTCTTATTTTTAAACTATCCGAATTAAGAATAGTATTCTTTCTAATAAATACATCCTTAATAAAAAGATCATCCGGAACAACCTGGATAGTATTTATATCAAGTGTTTCATCATTTACATTTCCCGGAACTTCTTTTTCTAATGCAATAACTTTATCGTAAATAAGATATGTATCAAATTTTTTAATACATGGAACATCAATAAGGCCTAACATATCTTCTATATCAAATGGATAAGCCTGGATTTTGACATTTGCAGAAGGGACATCCCAGTGGTTCGGAATCGATGAAAGTATGCCGCGCAAATATTCAGAGAAAAAATAATCAAATTTAGTTGATGTTTCCTTAGATTCCACCTGCAGGACAAAATTGTTGCTACTCATTCTATTAATACTAAAATTTATTCCGGGAAAATAAGAGTTTAATATTCTATCTATCTTTTTATAAGTTCTTTTTAAAGAAAACCTAACACCGGAGATTTTAATTCCGGAAAAAAGTCTTTTATTTTCAAAAAACCTTCCTGCTTTAAAACAGATGTCCTTGTCTTTGGACATTCTATGAATGTACTGGAGGATTTTACAGAAAAGTTCATAGGAGAGTTTAAAACTTAATAATAACTGTTTATCTATACCCATCATGCTAAGAATATAATCTGCAATTTCCGGGTTATAATAATCAGCTATAAAACGATATAGTTCAACAATAACAATATTATCAACACTTTTATTATCCAATTTTTTTATACCTCATATAATTTAATTATTATTTACCTACAAAAAATATTCCACTAAAATATTTACTCTTCTATTTCCTGTCCGAATTCTATGCGCACTGCTGTACTTGTAGTTTCAATTATAATTGATGATATATGTTCATATTGATATATTATTTCTGCACCTTCTATTTCAAGTATTTTTTTATCATTCTGTCTTACTCTTAATAAGAGCCCGGGCGTACAATTTATTTCTAATATTTTTTCATCATCATTCCAGATATATTCTGCACCCATATCATCATACTCATCAAGTATGTTATATGCATCTCTTGTGTGAACAAAACGAATCCAGGGAAAATGTTTTTGGACAAAATCTAGTATTTCTATAAAACTTGATTTTAATTCACTCCAGCTGTCGCCGTTAGACCTATAGGGATAATACATCATCTGCATGTATAAAGTGCGCCCAGACTCCTGCACCGCTCATAGAAGATACAATTAAACGCTGTATCTGGTCTGTAAAATGATACCCCCATGTATTTCTCGGAATCATATATATATCCGGAAACTCTTTATTAGGTCCGAAACTAAAGAAACTTTCTTCGCCAAGTCCGGATCTTAGCGCTGAAATAACTTTAATACCAGGGAAAACATTATGTATTGCACGTATACCATCCTCAGATATTATATTATTGGGTGCAACATATGAGAACGGTAAAGTATGTTCTCCAAAAAGATTAATCCATGTAAGCCTTGCCTGCATAAGTGATTCTTCCATATTGGAAACAGACGGCCAGTTATTTAAATTTACCTCTGTGTCTTCCCTTGTTAAGGACATATGATTAAAACCATGAAAAGCAAGCTCCTCACCCAGAGATAAAATCTCATTTCCTATATCCGCAGTTACAAAACCATCTGCAGCATAAAATTCTATTCCGGAAAACGGTGGTTCCACAGTAGAATTATAATTAAAAATTAAAAAATTTGTAAACGGAATATTGTAATCTGAAAAAATCTCCCTAATGTCATTCCACCAGTTTTCGGTATAAAATTTTGTATCTGTAATTGTAAGAGGTTCTTTTACAATATTAAACATAGGCAGAGGCCAGTCATCTACAAACATTATACCAAGGCCCGCATTTGCAGCTACTCCAACCGGCCTTACATATAAAAATGACTCTAAAATAAATCCTATTCCTTCGCCGGTATTAAAACCGTCCCAATTCCAGTATAGGATTTTTCCGGTACCCCTATCTTCTGTCCATAACAAAGGTGTATAACGTATATAATCATACGCTATTACAACTGCATCATCAGAAGGAAGGTTTGGCCCGTTGGTCCACGCCAATTTACTGTCTTCTAAAAATACTCCTTCACCAAACATAAAACCGTAACTGAACTGGTATCCCGAATGAGGCCCGGCTGTTTCTGTTTTATTGCTTAGCGCAAGGACTGTTTTTAATGAACTGAAATTTCCGCCATACAGGCAGACTATGCTTCCGCCATTTTCTAAATAATCTGAAAGTACTTCCGGATTAAGTTCACTGTCATCTTTTAATATAATACCAGTAACTGTAAACCTGTTTAAATCTCCAGGTAATAGAAGGCCGAAGTTTTCTTTTTCTATTATTTCAAAAGGCAGTTTGGCCATAGTTAATACACTCTTCGTATGTTCTGTTATCCTTACCAGTTTTTCATCTTCGGGATCTGCAAGCAATAATATATTTTCGTATATTGGTTCCGGAAATAATATATTTTCTAAAAACAATTGAAGATCAAGAAGAAAAGACACATTCCCATTATCCTTAATATAAATATATTTTGTTAATGCAAAACCACCGTTTTTGTTTGAAACAACTACAGGGCTTGGTTCATACTCCCGGTCTGTTCTCTGCAAAGAAAGATATACTCTTAAATTCCTGTCTACAGTCAGATACCTGTAGAAAAAACCGGAATCTGACGGAATATCGGACATAAGCCCACTATCTCTGTAAACAATTTCTATTACGTCTGTTTCATCTGTCCAGTCTCCAAGATAGATTATACCAAGCCTCTGTAATGTTAGATTGATTAAAGCTGTATCTACATATTCTTCTGTTCGCCTGTTTTGATACGCACCGAAATTATCAATAACTATAAATTTTTTTCCGGAATCTATTGCTTCATTAACAAAATCCAGATAATTTTCCGGGTACTTTAAAGAAGAACCTCTAAACCAGGTAATTATTGCTCTATATTCATCCAAATTACCTGGTGTTCCGGAATCTATATCATGATAGGTTATTTCGAAACCCATATTCGTTAACAGTCTTGATAAATAAAAGTATATTTCATTTTCTTCTTCTGTCTGGCTGTCCGAGGACTTATATAGAGCGAGTATTCCATTACCCGGTAATTCGGAATAAGTATGCATTATGAAAAAAAGAATTAAAATAATACAAATCACAGTTTTTTTCATAATGACCCCCATAAATATTTTCTGCCCGGCAGTTATCAATAACCGTACAGAATACTAAAGTTAAATTTTTATATTATGGTGAAAGTAATTTAGGCAGCCGTGCAGAAAAACCAAATTTTAAATCCATAGACCAGTAATCCCACCCTTCTGTTGCTGAAAGATTTGTTGCATCGGGAGAAAATACAAATGCATCTGAAAAATTTACACCAAGTGTATATGTTGAGTCTCCATTTATAAACTCTAAGCCTAATTCTGCTTCCAGTTTAAAACTCTTAGTTATAGCATCTGTTGTTACATTGGCAAGATAGGCGCTGCCTAAGGCAAGCATACTTATTCCAAGTGTTCTTTCATTTGGAAGGCCTAACCAGAGCGTGCCTTTTATACCTCCTCCTGCTATAACATTTTTATGCGGTGCATAGTAATTTGGCGAACCCTCGTCATCAGCAGAGCTCTCATAAAGGCCCTTTGCAATTAATGCAAGATATAAATCAGGATCTTCACGATCCACCAGACCATGAATATATTCAAGTCCTCCGGAATAAATTATATTACTATCATTTAATATGTCTGCATCTCCGAAGAGTCTTACGGATGATATTTTAAATGGATAGATTCCTGTAAAACCAAAATCGAGCAGTATAGCTCCCTCCATAGAAAGTGAAAGAATTTCATTTCTTAGAGGATCTATTGTTTCTGCATATCTGCCCCATTGAAATGTTCCGTAAATATAAAGATACCTTGCAATTGTAACGCTAGTATCTAATTGTAAGTGAGGCCATAAACCACTAAACCCCGGTGTAGGTGCATCCTGGTTTTCATCAAGCTCATTCCAGAAATTAAGGCCAACCCACGGAGTAATTTTCCAGTTTAAGAAATATATATCTATTGGCACTCCCACCGAAATGAGATTATACATGTAAGTATAAGGATCGAGTGTTACTAATGCAACGTCATCCCAAACTGCATATTTCCTTATAACCTCATTTTCATAACGCAGGCTCCATCCAAGGAACGTGTTTATTGGATGTGTCATTAAAGCTTCCGTACTAAAAGTAGCTTTGTCAGGCTCAGTTAAAAATGAGCTGTTAAATGATAATGAGCTTGCATATTTTCTTGCAAGATTATTATAGAGGCTTAAAACATTTTCATAAAATGGGTCTACATCATATACTTTTTTATAATATACCATTGCCTCTTTCCAGTCGCCTGTCCATTCATAAACCTTGCCAAGCCTAAATACAGCACTCATATCCCAGGGATCTATTGCAAGTACCTGTCTGTACTGCCTGATAGCAAATTCCGGTTTCTGGTCAGCAAGATAAAAATCTCCAAGTTCCTTTCTTAAAAGGTAAGTACTTTCTTCAAAAGCATACATGGTCCTTATTAGATTATTCTGCATTAGTACATGCATAATGCCCTGGTTTTCTGAAATCACAGATACTTTTTCAGATGAATCAATCTGAGCATCTCTTAAAGATTGCAGAATAGATTCAATATCTGAGTCCGAAACCGTATACCCGCCCGAGTCTAATGTTTTCTCTACTGTTAAAGAAGTTACTAGAATATCAAGATCCGGAACATGCGCCATAAAATTACGTAAATCCGATCCTGCACTGTTCAATAATGGTGCGGCCTCTTCCATCTGTTTTTCCCATAACATGGTCTGAGCAAGCCCATACATTCGTACAGGCGACAATGAATATGTTTCCATCACACTTCTGTATTTTTCCTCTGCTAATGAATACTGCTGTTCAATCTGATATATTTTACCAAGTACGTAGTCTGCAAGTTCCAGCCCTTCCTTTGAAATAAGATTTAATTCTGCAATAAAGCCGTTTCTGTCCCATTCCCAGCCCATGCTATTAATAAGATTCTGAAATGATTCTTCTTCCGGAACATATGCATCCTGCAGCCCTGCAATAAATTTAGCACCTTCTGTATAAGAATTATAATTTGCATAATACAGCTCAAGTAAAATATTTGCCTGTATAACAAGTTCGGATAATTTGTTCTGAGCATCTGTTATTGCTGTCTGTAATTCCTGCTCTATGTCCGGAATCGACTCTCCTGCTGCATCTGCCTTTTGTTTTGCTGCAAGAAAATCTTCATATGCTTTAACTGCATCAAAATATGCTGCCTGAGCAGCAAGAATAGTATTGGTTTTTTCCCGTGTTGTTTCTCCAAAGTTTTCAAAAAACTCCAGGTAAACATAACCATTGTCCATTAGTTCATATAAAAACTGCGAATTTTCATCCATAGTAAGAAAGCTTCTAAATGCACTATTAACAAGTATATTAAGGAACTCTCTAATAGCTTCATCACGTAAACCATTCCAGAAATACGCCTCTGCTAATATCCCTCTTAACTCAAGATTGTCAGGTTCTCTTACAAGCCTGTCTTCATATCCTTTTATAACCTGTTCTTTTAATCCAAGCTTTTCATAAAAAATATCCAGATATCTTGATAACCTTACAGATTCTTCAAAAGTTAATTCAATTCTCTCTTTTACGCGGTCTGCTCTTTGCTTGTTTCCATCATCCAGATATGCTTCCTGCAATAGCAGATACAGTTCAAGATAGCCGGGGAAGAGGCTTATAGCTTCTTCATAAACTTCGGCAGCTTTATCCGGAAATCCATTTGCAAGAAATACATCTGCAAGTGCTTTTAACATTTCAATGTCTGAACCAGCTGTTTCTAATGCATCTGCAAATTGTTTTTCTGCAAGTTTTTCTTCACTTCTCCAGAGATAAGTAAATCCGAGATTTACTTTAAGGTTAAAATTATCCGGAAATACATCCAGGCCTGCTTCATAGAATGATATTGAATCATTATACCTTCCTGTCCATGCAGCAATTTTACCGGCTTCTGCCCAGATATCAAGATTATTGGGATCCTGTAGAAGTAAATTTCTGTACAATCCAAGCCCTGTATCAATATCTCCACGCCAGATACGGTTTTTTGCAAGGAGCAGCATAACCTGGGGATTATATGGGTCGTATATTTCCGCACGCTTTAAATATTTAATTGCATTTAAATAATCACTTAATAAAGTATATATAAGTGATAATTCAATATATGGTTCGATTTTATCAGGATTATCTCTAATAATAATCTGGTAATCTTCTATAGTTCTAAACGGATAATTGATACTTCTGTCATCCATATTTACAGGAAATACTTCCGGCAGTGGTTCACCTAATACCCGTGTATCTTCTACTTTTTTTACAAGGAAAAAACAGTCTATGTAAAAATAGAATTTACTGTCAAAGCGCCTGCGTTCATTTACTTCAAATTGAATATTATGTTTACCTTCTGTAATTTCAACATCACCTATCATGTTCCAGTAATATGAAGGTGCATATTCTTCTACAACATCTACATCCTCTCTATACCCATCCTGGAGCTCACCATTGTCTATTGAGAATTTCATAGGTGATGAAAAAGACGGATATAGTTCATCCTTTGGCCCCGGAGGGGTTCCTCCGTACCATAATTCATAGGTTCCGGGTTCATCTGCATAAAATACAAAATTACTATAATATGGAACTCCGCCCTGGAGCTCTTCTTTTTTGTTTAGCTGTAATGTTCTGGAACCAGAGACAGAATAATTTAGAATCGGTTCTTTATTAAAATTTGTAGAAACAGCATCCTCTCCTTCTACAAATATTATATTTGGATTCTCATCCGGAAAAACAATAGTATCTGTTTCATAGATAACATCATCTTCCAGTTCTTCATCCTCTTCATTCTGCACTTCCCCTGTGCCGTCTACTACGTCTTCATCTTTATTTCCGCCTGCCCATACGTTGACAACAGAAAAAAGAAATAATAAACAAAGAATAAATGCAAAAAATTTCCCTTTACTGCAATTAAAGACTTCCATACAGCCCTCCAAAACTTGTTATTCTCCGTATATTATAATATAATTCCTGTCAGATAACCATGAAAGTATTTAAAACAATAAGAAAAATTTTAGGAAAAGGCGGCGAAATATTAATAATCTCCCTGATAATCGGTGCTATTAATATTTACTTCCATAACAATCCAGGATTCCTGCAGGGAGTTTTTAATCCTTATTTAATAATTGCCTTAATCATCTCTTCCTATTATGGCAAATATTATGGATTCATTAGTTTATTTTTCTCTATATTTGTAATTACATTGTTATTGCCATTAGCACTGGAATTCTTCTTTTATCCCGGAACCTGGAACATCGAATATTGGCTTAATTTAAGAGACACCGGGATAATGCCATTTTCTTTCACAATTATCGGTGTATACATTTTTGGTATTATAAGGGACTCAATTGAGGCCAAGCTTATAAAAGAATATGACAGGTCAGTAGGGATGAATACGAGAAAAAGTGCACTGGTTAAAGGCCTGGAAGCAGTTAACCGTGAACTTGAAACAAGAGTATTCAGACAGAGTGATTCAGTTTCTTCGTTATATACATGGATTCAACGGCTTTATACTTTAAACCTTCAGGTTGCTATAGAAACAATCCTCGAGATAGCACAAAAATTCAGCGGCGCAACTAAAGCATCCATATGGGAATACCATTCAGAGTCAAAAGATCTTAAGGTTGTTCAGACTATGGGATGGGGGGAAGAAGAAGTAAATACTATTATTCCTGTAGAGAACACTATAGAAGGCTGGGTTGTCCGTAATAATATGGTATTTACTATTAGATTACTACTTCAGTATGAAAATTTAAGCAGAATGGATACAGGCAGGAATATCTTTACACTTCCTATTCTTGCCGGCAGAAAGATGTGGGGTGTTTTAAATATTGAAGAAATGCCGTTTCCCAAATATAATCTTTATACAGAAAGGCTTTTAGCCGTTATTCTATCACTTGCAAGCCCTTCTTTAGAAAAAGCAATAGAATTTGATTCTGTAATACGCCAGTCCGAAACAAATGCACATACAGGACTTCCTTCTTTTTCAATTTTCTTCAGTTTACTGGAAAAAGAAATAAACAGAATGACCATTCAAAAAGGCACACTTAGCACTGTCATTATAGAATTAGTAAATTTTAATAATTTTAGCTCCAAATTCGGTGAAAAAAAGGCTTTTATTCTATTTAGTGGAATTATAGAAGAAGCAAAAACTTTATCTGCCCATATTGCAGGATCATTTCATTATAAAAACGATAATCAAATTGTATTATTGTTTCCAAATATGGATTTTGACGGAACATCTTTGTTCTGCCTCGAGCTACTCGAAGCCATAAATAATAAAAATTGGGTAATTAATGAGGAAGAAATATCATTAGAAACTATAATTGGTTATTCTTCACTTGGAGATAAAAATATTAGTGCAAATGAAATGCTCAAAATTGCCGAGAATTTATTAGAAATGCAAAAAATTTAAAGAAATAATATGTTTAAATTTGATTATTTTAGGCTCAGAGAAAGACAAATTGATCCAAAAACTCCGGCATCTGCAATTAGAGCATTTGAAGCTGATATATTGCCTATAGAGGTCTTTATCTATAAAGCAACATCAATTAAGCCTTTAGATGAAGAGCCTTATGATATTCCGGGAATAGAAAGAGTACTTGCTAAAACAAACCTGGAGATTAAAACAAATCTGCTAATAATGGGAATATTAAAGAAATTAATTAAAAATGAAGAACCGGAAATAGCATTATTCGCGGCAGAAAGTATCAATTTAATAGAAGACCGCTATAATAAAAAAATAGAAAAAGCTAAAAAGCAATTAGAAACAGAAAGCAAATTAAAAGACTTATTAAATATTTCCAATCTATATTATGAATTATCCTTATTAAACAGTGAAGCAACTGCAATCAGGAACTTTTACCTTAAAGAAGCATACTCATATATAAAAAATATAGAATTAAATGAAGATACGAAATTTAATGTTTATAAGCTCTATATAAGTATACTCTGCGATCTGAAGCTCTATGACCAGGCAATATTTATGCTGGATAATTCTACAAGTAAAGAAATGGAAGAAAACAAATATCAGCATTTCTTATTGGAATTGGATATACTTTTTAAAAAAAAGGATTTTCACAATATTTTTGAGATATCCTCAGAATTAAAAAAATATGAGGATAAATTAACAGAATCAGAAAAACAGATTGTATCATACTGGCTGGAGCATAAATGACAGCTAAACGAATCAAAGTATGTATGGTACTGGAAGGATCATATCCATATATAACCGGTGGTGTATCATCATGGGTGAGTGATCTAATTAATGGAATTCCAGATATAGACTTTGCAATTTATTCAATTTCTCCAAAAGCAAATCAGCCGTTCAGATATAAGTTTCCCAAAAATGTAGTTGAACATAAAGATGTTCTAATTACAGATAAATTAAAATCCCTTAAAAAACCGAAGAATAAAAAAGAACTGCTTTATAAAATTATTGCTTTTCATAATGAAATGGAAGCAGGCAGAGTTCCTTTAATGGAAGATTTTTTTGATTTAATGCCAAAGGATTATTTTTTATACTCCGACGCAATAAAAAGTAAATCCTCCTGGGAAATGCTTAAGCGTAAAAATTTAAAAAATAATCCTATTTATCCATTTTCTGATTATTTCTGGGCATGGAAATCCTCACATGATATGATTTTCACTGTTCTTAGCACAGGACTTCCTAATGCAGATATTTATCATGCTATTTCTACAGGATATGCAGGTCTTGCATGTGTAGGTGCTACTTTAAGAAGGAAAAAACCGTTTGTTCTTACAGAACACGGCCTATACCATAAAGAAAGAGAAATTGAAATAAGACGCTCCGAGTTTGTAAAAGGGTATCAGAAAGACATGTGGGTTAAGATCTTTAATAAAATGAGCCAGTTCAGTTATAAATATGCAAGCTTGATTATTTCATTATTTGAATATAATAGAAAAAGACAGGTCGAACTCGGAGCACCCACACTTAAGACAAGAGTTATTCCAAATGGGATAGATACAACAAGGTACTCAAGTTTAAAACGGGAAAATAGAAAAGGATTCCATATGGGATTAGTCGGCCGCGTTGTGCCAATAAAGGACATAAAAACCTTTATTGCAACAGCAAAGATTGTTTCTGTTCATATACCAGAGGCAATATTTTACTGCATAGGGCCTACAGATGAGGATCCAGGGTATTACAAAGACTGTGTTTTGCTTGTAAAAAGTTTTAAACTTACTGATAAATTTATTTTTACAGGAAGCCAGGATGTAAGGGAGTATTATTCATTTCTGGATGTTTTACTATTAACAAGTATACGTGAGGCACAGCCACTTGTTATTTTAGAAGCATACTGCGCAAATATACCTGTTGTTTCTACAACAGTAGGTAATGTTCCGGAACTCCTCGATTTTGACGATAGACTATTAGCTGCATCCAAGGATTCTGAAAAACTTGCAAAGGGAGTAATGTTTATTCATGATAATCCGGAAATAGTTAACCAGATGAAAATAAAAAATAAAGAAAAGGTTTTAAATTTTTATAACAGAGAATTATTATATAAAACATACAGTGATATATATACTGATTTATATAATAAGCATACATAAGTAAGAAGGAATATAATTTGGCCGGAATAGGTTTTGTTCTTAATAAGATACTCAAAAAAGGCGGAATTGGCTCCTTTTTAAAGGTTGCAGTTACAGGAATGATTGTAGTAGCCGGGCCCTGGCTTATTGCAATAATTGGAATATTTGTAATTAATAACTTTATAAGATTTACTTTAACAGAAGGCCCTGCTTTATTCATGGCCATTATAGTGTATACCTATGCATCTTCATTATTTATTTTTGGCGGATTCCATTATATTTTTACAAGATTTGTTGCAGACCTCGTATATGTTAAAAAGCAAAGAGAGGCCAGTGCTGCATTAATTATTTTTTCTCTTATTATTCTAATAGCATCTTCTATTGTAGCCTATATTGCGATGTTCGGTATAAATATAGATTTTATAAATTTCGGTGGAATACATAGAGATGACATATCTCATCTTTTTCTTCTTAAAATATCAGCATGGATCTTTTACTCTGCAACTAATATTTTATGGATTTTGATGATATTTATCTCGATGTTAAAACGCTACATTGCTATTTTCATTTCATTTCTTACAGGAATGGTACTTTCTGTCGCGGGTGTATTTTATTTTGGTAGTATTTTCGGGCTTGGCGGTTCTATGCTCGGATTTTCTCTTGGCCAGGTAATAGCAACGATACTGTTATTTATTCTGTCACTTAAAGAATACAGGCCAAAAAACTTTAAGAAAACCTTTAAAACATTATTCTCATATTTCGGTAAATATAAATACCTTCTATTATGCGGAATATTCTATTACTGGGCAATCTGGATAGATAAATTTGTTTACTGGTTTGCTCTTGGTTATCACATTAAAGGTACATTCTTCATGCTTTATGATGCTTATGACATACCGGTATATATTTCTAATCTAAGCATGATTCCAGGCCTAATATATTTTGTTGTAATAAGCGAAACTGATTTTTACATTCACTTAAAAAATTTTTTAGATTCTTTAAGTAACAGTATTTTAAGTATAATTCAGGAGAAAAAAATATTTCTAATAGATAAATTTAAACAAAGTCTCCAGGACCAGAGTCTGTTTCAGGGTTTATTTACATTTCTTCTTATATTAATTGCACCTGCAATAAACAAAACTCTCTTTAGCGGAAGTGTAGATTTATCAATTTTAAGGATTTCTTTTCTTGCTGTATTTTTTCATTTTATTTATTTAACATTTATGACATTTATGTTTTACATGGAACTATACCCACAGGCTGCCTTTACAAGCTTTATATTCTTTTTTGTAAATATCTCATACAGCGTAAGTATGGAAATCCTTGGATACCAAAACCTACCTGGCTTAAGCTATCTGTTAGGTGCATTTACCGCATCTGTTATTGCTCTGATATTTTTAGTAAAAACAGTAAAAAAAATAGATCAGAAGATTTTTTCGAATTATAACTAGGGTTCTAATAGTTGTAATCAAAAGTCATCGTATTGCCCGGAGTACTTATATTCGTTATGGAAACTGTAGAGCGTACTCTTGTATGAGATAATCCACCTGAATATTTGTTATAATATGTATAAGGATCTGAATTCGAAGAAAAGGAGATGTTATTCCCGTAGTAAAACGGATCTGTTGAAGAACCTTGATTAAATCCGTACCATAAAGCATTATCCCCGTCTGCTTCTATAATATTTATACCATGAACACTACTATAATAACATACTTTGTTATTATAGTATGTTCCATAACCATAAAGAACATATTCATCTATATGCGTAATTAAAAGCCCCTGCCCTGGCAGATAATCGCTCCATGTCCCGGTGGTCCTCACCTTATTTTCTAATATATAGTATTGTTCACGACCGGAATATGAATACCCTAAAGGTATCTTTTGTGCAGTAAAACTAGTATCTATATTGATAATACTTGCACTTCCACCACTATCATCACTGCAATTAACAAAAGATAGAGGTATAAAGCAGACAAGCATTAAAGGTAATAAAAATATAAATATACTCTTTATACCTTTTTTACGCCCGAAAATATAAGTTAATATTAAACTTAATAGTAGAACTATTCCCAATATTGTAAAAGATGCATATTGATAATCCACTGCAGTTTTAACCGTATTGGAGGCAACCAGTGTATCCAGAGTAATCCAACCAAGTATATCCCTTTCCCAGGCTAAAAGCGGAGCAGGAACACTACCCCATCCGCTCGGACCATTCCATGATCCCGATGCCATAAGACTCCAATCTCCAACACCATATGTTGAGTTGGAAGTATCATAAATGTCAGGCAGTCCAAATACATGACCCAATTCATGAGTAAAAACTCCAATAGTTGAATCTAAGGGATTTAAAACATATTCAGGCTGTATTGTATAAGTATTAACTATTACTCCATCTACAATTATTGCTCCTCCTCCATCCCCAATTTCTAGCTGCGCAGAATTGAGATTCCACATATGTGACCATATTGTATTGGAAGGAGCACCTGTTTCCTGGCCCCGTCCAGCGTGTATAATAATAACTAATTCATTACTAGCGTATAAAGAAAAATCCACAAATGAATCTGCTGCATTTATTGCATCGGTTACAAGTTCTGCAGGATGTTCGTCATTTCCAGCTCCACCTACATCTGTTCCATAATAAGCCAAAGTATTAGGTATAGTGTAAGGGCCAAAAACATCACATGTTAAAGTAAGCTGGTTGTTAGACATGTCCCAAAAATACTGTTGAGTAGTCAGGGGACCTAAGCCATTTAGTCTATTTTCATAGAATGCAATATCCGAACCTGCATTCATATTGGTATCACTATAATTAACAAGAATAACTAATGCTTCAATATTTCCAGTAGTAGGAGCAGCATTCTGAGGCGGTGCATTCATCCCTCTTTCCTGCATACGGTTTAATCCTGCCATGAGTTGCTGTAATTTTCCCTGTTCTCTCATTTTTTCAAGCAAATCCGGATGCGGAGGCATACTAAATATGCTGCCTGTAACTGTAAATAAATATATGAACATAAGTATTAAAATAAACCGAATCTTATTCATTGGAACTTCTGTATACTGTATAATATATTACATCACAACACTTTTTGCAAATTCTATATAGCATTAATGCAATTTGCGATGTTAAAAAATTCCCAGAATATCAGACTGCAAAACAAAAACAAACTAATGATGTTTTTAAATATTTTATAAGAGTTCTGATAGTATTTCTTATTACTTGAAACTAGAAATTGATATTAAAATATCTTGTACTCCAATTATCCGCTAAATCTATAGCAGTAATTGAAAGTTGTATATTTCCTGTTCCAAAAGATCCTTTGGGTACTGTTGCCATTATATAATATGAATTGCTATCCCCCTTTATCATTTCAACCTGATAAACATTTACATATTGTTCCTGAATACCAGAAAATATGTCTAAAGTTATAACGCTTCCACTAGCTAGAATAACCTGTGAAATTGAATCATTATCTGTAACATTATTAAGGGTAGTTCGGATTCCATCGAACTGTGGTGGTGGAGGGCCGTTAGGACCAGGAAGACGGTTGGGCAAATTAATAAAGATTGCTATAACCGAACTCCCAATCACAGGAGCAACATTATCAATCTTCTGAACAACTACATCCTGAGTCATTTCATTACCTACCGCATCAAAAGCCACAATCCTGATAGTATTATCACCAATATCAAGAGCGGAATATGCTATATTGAATGTATAATCACTTCCAATATTTACCGATATTATTGTATTACCATTTACTACTGCTCTAACATCTCCCATCTCGATATTATCTGTTATAATTGCTGTACCTGTAAAACTTTCAGTTATAGTAGCTGGAAAGTTAATTGAATTTATTCCAGGTGGTGTAATGTCATCATTAAATATTCTATCAGTAATTAAAAATTCTGTTCTATTCGCCGATATCTGATCATCGATTTTTGTCTTTACAAAGAAATAGCTCTTATCACCCAATGGTGTATCTTTTGGTATTAGTATTGATATAGGTAATACATAATTTTCATTTTCAGGCTTTCTGATTTCCTGAATAAGAGTTAATTCACTGTGGTTGCTATTTGCATAATACAAGCAATAATAATCAAAACCATTTTCTATCTTGGCTCTGGTAATTTCAACTATACCGCTTATCTGTCCTGCTTCCGGATCTACATCTGTAAAACTTATTTTTTGAGCACAATTTTCCGGCGGCGAGCCTATATAATCGGTTATCAGAGTTGACACACTTCCTGTTGATATATATTCATCATTTCTTGTAGCTACTGTAAATTGAGTATAGTTTCTAAGCGGTGTATTTGAAGGCAAGGTATATGAAATATCGCCGCCGGTACTTGGTATTTCAGCAATTAACTCAGCTTTTTCATTGCCGGAAGTTCCCAGATAGAGGCTATAAAAATCAATATTATATTCATTAGCAGCTTTTAGAATAGTTACAACACCGCCAATCATTCTTATGTATCTATCATCATCATTAAAAGAAACAGACTGCGGAGGGTCCACCCAGGTGAATACAGGTTCTTCCGAAATTGAACAGCTTAAATAATTCACTATAATAAATAGTATAAATATCTTTTTTATTTGCATATATAACTCCTTTTTAATTAAAAATGAGAAAGGATTAAGTCTATAAAATAGTTCTATAATAATAAGCGGAAAATGATGCAAAAGACTTCTTAATTTTTGAATTTTTATTATGTTGGTATAGTTATTTATTGTCAAGCAATAAAATTTAAAGACGTTTAAGATATTTATTATTGTGCTGCACTACAGGCACCCAGTTGCCGGAGGCTTTACCGCATTATTACTGTTTGCAGTTATTCATATAGTGCAATCACGACATAGTTTACACTTTTATAATAGTAAATATATTTTTCCATTACTAACAATTATTTACTTTATTTGAATATTGTCCTGACAATATTTTACTTTAACTTAATATTGTCATTAATGGAGAGGACATTTATAAAAAGATATTAAAAAACCTATCCAATTTTGACGGATTTCCAGTTCTTTATTTTAAAACAAAATAAACAATTTTATTTAATCTAGTCTAATAATTATAAAAAACAGACTGCTTTAACTCCACAACGGTAAATAATTACCTAAGAACGGGCAACGAATCACGGTAAACGGGTCACGGTTACCAATTCTCTTTGTAAGAACTCATCCGATACAAACGATTTATCCGGCAAATCTATATTGTCTATATTTATATTTTTTACAAAAGCTTCATTTACAAATGATTTTATAAACACTATCATGTATTTTTTTCATATTGTCATCATTGCTATAGATATATAGTATTACAGTTGTTGTTTTAATTGGAATAATTATTACACAATTATTTTTAGCTAAAATATCATCATAAAAAGTTTAAATACTACGATGTCGACTCAAAAAAAATGATGATATTAAATAAGTTTATAACACGTAATAACAGTTTAGGAAAAACAACAGATAGTTCTCAGATTAAAACGCTCTAACCCAAGACTACACATTCAAGCACTTCATACCTGAATGTTCTATCTGTAGGAACAGGCTTCGAAGCATCGGGATTAACCATATTGC
>SDBV01002848.1_pt1 | contig 25821 bp, 49 predicted proteins | sample 2277081 | NCBI WGS metagenome assembly SDBV01 (sample SAMN10402039, study PRJNA504765) | marine sediment metagenome | isolation source: marine sediment core GS10_PC15, 223 cmbsf | place: Arctic Ocean: Southern Knipovich Ridge | collected 2010 | reverse complement strand
CAAGTCAACAAGCCTGTCTTCTAGGTCTTTAATTGTACTAACAAGCTCTAGCTGCTCATTAGGGAGTCCACCCCCAACCTTCATCTGAGCAAGTCTACCTTTTTGGACTGATATAGAAGTCTTGGTTAGGTCTATCTCCTCACTATAGACATTAAGCCTGTCTTCTAGCTTAGTAATCTTCTCAGAGGCAGGAGCTTGCTCCTCAGCCTTCTCCACAGCCTCTTCCACTTGAGCTTGACCAGTCTCAGTCTCCACTACTTGAGCCAATGCTTCAGCCTCAGCGTGTTCCTCTGATAGACCAGCCTCTTGCATCTTCTTAGAGGTTTCATCTATATCCTGCTGGATATCTGGGGGGAGATTAGACTTCATACTAAGATATGTAGTCCCACCACCAAAGAGGGCTAGGGGAAATACACTTATAAGTGTCTCAATAACCACACGGGGTATATTCTCAACAAGACTACGATTCTCATTGATGGTCTTAACTGTAGCATTCTGCATAACCTGCTGGATAACTTCCTCAATGGTCTCTACTAACTCAATAGTTCCTACTGTTTTAAGAATACCCTTCACTGAGAACTTTCTAACCAACTGTCTAGTGAGTTCTTGCTGAAAGTTCTTCCTGAAAGCCCTCATAAAGGCAGGAGATATAATCCTCAAAACTATCATCCCAGGGACAATCTCTACAGCACCAATAGCAATACCTACAGGAGTAGCTAACAAGGATGCCTGTTCAGGACTCATACCATTAGCTATAAGGTCATCTTGAACAGATTGAATCTCTACAGGAGTTATCACAGCAGCACCAGCTACTGCTCCTGCAAGAGGATTTTTAGTAGCTAAAGTTGTACCTAAACCTACGAGCAAGGCTGTTCCAATGATAGGAGCATTACTGAGCATGATATGACCATACCAAAAGGGGTCTTTAGCTAGTTCAGGATGAGCAAAAATACCCTCATCATATTCTGGTTTAGGAGCAAGCTCAGGGTGTTCTTCTATCCAAACATTATGTTTTTCCTGCTGCTCTTGGTAAATACTAAGGACTTCCCCTTGAATATTCTCAACTACCTTAATATTACTTTCCCTTGACAATTTGAAGGGGTTAGTAAACTCCTGTTCCTTCTTAGAGAGTTCTGTGATAGCTAATCCAACAGTTAAAGAAGCCATCCCAAACCTATGACCAGCCTCTATTATACCAAGATAAAAGGCATCCAATAAATCCTTAACAGCACCATCTTTCTCTTCCTCTGTAACTAAGGGACTACCCTGAAGACCAATAGGGGCAAAGGTCTCCTTTTTATCATCCCAGTAACCAACAAGGTCTTCCCCTACCCATACTGTATTATCAAGTTTCTTTCTAGCTTGGAATATCTCACCAGATTCACTAATAAGGACAAGGGACTCCCCCTCCTCATCAGCTATTTTTTGGTGGAACTCTTGGAGAGCTTGCTTCGTAGGTTTACCATCCTCTACAGTTATACCAAGCTCTATACTCCTCCGCTTAAAATAATCTAATAACCTTTCCCTAAGCTCCTCATCAACTCTCCTATCCCCTACCTGTGGGGGATAAGCGTCTTTGAGAGCCATACTAATTTCTTCTAAATCCTTAGAGAAAGCTACTGTAGACAGGATAAATCTTGGGTCTATAGCCCCTTTAGGGAAAAAGGATTCTACATCCTCTTCAGTAATAGGAAGTTGGACAGGCTCAGAGGAAAACAACTCCCCAGACATAAGCTGCTCAGGAGTAGCTTTAGAAAGAGCTTGAGCTACCCTTACTAGATAGTTTATCTCTTCCTCAGAGAAGTCTGTCCTAAGTTCAGGGAAGGTAGACATAAGCTCAGAGGTATCAAGGATGGTCTCGCCTGATAAGGCTGCCAAGAGTATATCAGCTTGAATACTAGGGAGAAGCCTGGTTACTTTACGCTTCCTCACTATCTCCTTAAATTCCTCTTCTATCTCCAAAGACTTCTCTTGGAACTGCTCAGGAGTGAAACCAAACTCTAAAGTTTCAGCTACCCCTGGGAACGCCTCTACTACTGGAGCTAACCAAGGGGGAGTGACCCTTCTTATGGCTTTCTCAACAGGAGGTACATCTTCCCAAGCTTCTCTAGAGAACTTAACCCTATAAGCTTGTTCTAAAGACTTACGCTGTTCCTCAAGAAGATTTAGTCTCTCCACATCCTCTGGAGTAAATTGGGTAGGAAAAGAAGGGAATTGAGTGGTATCCCCATTAGGCATAACATCCCTCCCCATTCTCAAATCTTTTAATGAACTGACAGTTCATACACAAAGTTTGAAAACCCTCTGGATAATCTTTACCTGTATAGTATTGTTTAGTCATATTCTACTCTCCTAGATATTGTGGAAACTCTTGCTGTCTCTCTATCCACTTAGTACCCCATATAAGATGAGCTAATAAGAAGGATAGAAGCAATCCCACAATTAGTGCTGGAATTGGGCTATTTATTACCCACCATATGTCAAGTCCTATCCATATAGTTATGATAATGATAAAATAGACCTTGTGGCTATATATCCAGTCTCGCATAATAAAAGTATATGGTCGCCTATTAACTGGTGTTAGCCAGAACTCAGTCTTAAACCAAAACCATTGATAGAACCTACCTAACCAGCTCATATTATTACCTACTTCTAATCTTACCTTGACCTATGCTCCTGCGGAGTTGTTGTGGGGTAAAGCCACCTCTTGATTCTGGTGGAGCTACTTCAGGATTAACCCTGGTTCTTTCCTCTGGTGCTCCTTCTTCTCTCTCAGCTAGAATCCTTGCCATATCTTCTGGTCTCCCTTGACCTGGAGGAGGAACACCTATCTGCATCTCCATACCCTGAGCCATTCTCCTGAAGAGATTAGCCTGTCTCCTATCACCCCTCTTATCAAGATAATCTGCATGGGAGTAGAAAGATGCTATCTTCTCTATTTGCTGAGCCTCTGCAGAATTTAATATCCTATCTAAGCTTCTCCTTCTTTTAATAGCTTGTGGGTCATTAAGTCCATATATCTCAGTTATGATGGTAGCTTCATCAAGGTGCTTGTCAACCATATTGCTTATTGTTCCTCTCTCAAGCCAGTCTTTAGGGGTAGCTACCTTACTGTCTACCTGTATAGACACATCCTCTGGTATATCAGGGGGGGATAGCTTCTCTACAAACTTGCCCTTTATTTGGAATACCCCCTTAGACCTTTTGAGGTTAGACAGCCAGAACCTGTCTGACTCGGATATAACAAAATGTTTACCATCCATGTAAGGGTAAAGTATCTGGTTAGCAGAACTACTAGCTAGGAGACTCAAAGCATACCCTGCTTGACCTTCTGTCATACCAAAGACAGCATCATTATAGCTACCTTTCTGCATCTCTCTCCGTAGTTCCAAGAGATTAGCTTGTATCTCTATTGGTATAGCTGGAGGGGGAATACGCTGAAGTCCTTGCTCCCCAGGGGAATAGTGGAAATGTGCTCCTCTCTCCCTCAGTTGCTCTGTAGTAGCCTGTGGGACAGCACTAAACTCTTGGGTTATTGGTTGGGCTGTATCCCTAAGTATCTGAGCTACCATAGACTTCCACTTATTAAAGTGTGTAGATACAGATTCATTTACCTCAAAGATTCCCCTACCAGTAAGTCTCCTCCAATCCCTTGCTCCACCATAAGAAGATGCTGTTCCACGAGTCTTGGTTAGACTACCTTTATCTGGGAAACCCCCTACTGGAGATACAAGAACCTGCATATCAGGTCTATGCTGCCACCCAGTAACATCTCTCCCATCAATAAGGATAATATTAAATAGACCATCCTTGGTATAGTAGAAATAATCATCAAGGGTAACTTCTCCCAATGCTGACCCTCTCGGCTCATAAGTCCACCCATTATCTTCAGCTTTAAGCTTTGCCTCTTCTTCCAGTATCTTATAAGAGTGAACACAAGCTGCAAGCCTGTTGTTAGCATACCTTGGGTAAACATCATAAGGATTCCATACCTGAACATTGAGTTTACCAGTATTCTGGTCAAAGTGCTCTACTACACTATACCAACCAAGAACAAGGAGGAAGAAGGAAAGGCTATCAATAAAAGGCTGTTCACCAGCCAGCTGTCTGTTCCTATCTATTTCCTTCCACATATAATCACAGCCACGATTGACCCTAGCCCTTCTATCAAGCTCTAAGGCTGACTCATTCTCTATAGGGGTAGCATGGGATATTTCCCCCTTAGTGAGAAGATAATGAGACATATTGTAGAATGTCATTGGCTCATTGGATACATAAGTCTCCATTCCCTTAGACTTTAACAAGTCAACAAGTATAAGGGTTTCATACCAATCCTGGAACTTGAGATTCCTCTGATACCAATACCTTTTCATATTAGCTATAGAAGTATTTATCTTTGCTAATTCAGTATCATCAATCATTAGTATCCTCCTTAGTAAAAGCCTTCAAGAAAACATCCGGGACTTTGGGGGAGAAATACTCGCAGTACCCTAGTATCCCCATAGCAAATCTCCTTAACTCCTCAAGAGAAGAGAAGTTCATAACAGGAATAAGTCCTATAGAACTTGGTATTCCTATCATTATCTCCCCTTCTGGGTTTGTTATTAGAACAAATTTATCTATCATTATCCTATTACCAAGAGTATCCTGGAGTACTACCCATATAACCCCTTGCCCCCCCTTCTACCTTCTTGACCGCACAAGCAATCATCAATGATATTGCCATATCATCAAAGGTTTGGGCTGTTGGCTTCATCTTGATAAACCGATAGCCTCTCATCTGCCTTACTAAATTTATATCCCATAACTTTAATTGGGGCAATACATCCCTCAAGACTGTTCTCATGTGCCCTTTTGTTTGCTCATTAGTCCACCACCCAATATTAGTAGTAACCCTGCCAGTAACAAAGTCCCTTTGCCTGTAAAGGTTAGAATAAGCTCCTTCTCCTATAGGCTCTACAGTAGTACCACCTGCTAAGGCTGCTAAGACAGCATATCCAGTAAAGTTTCTCTCCACTGCTACCTGAGCATTATTATACCACAAACCCATCTCTCTGAGAATACCAGCAAAGGAATAAGGTTCTACCCTAGCTTGGAAGGTAGCACATACCTGCCAATAATCATCAAGAACAACAGCTGCTGCATAGCTGCCTGTTGGTGCTCCTGCGGAGGAGTCTGCTCCTATAATATAATGAGTCTTCCCTGTAGGGTCAGGAGGTATCCAAAATGTCCAACCTCCTTTGTGCCTTGTTCCATCATAACAACTTGATGCCAAACTATTAAGGATAAACTGGTCAAACACAGGGTCTCCAACAGTAATGAAGCATGATACCTCATCCTCTGGATACTCTTGCCAGAAGAGTCCTCCTTTCTCTGCTATCTTCCACCTACGCCATCTTATCTGGTCTTCTGTAAGATGGTACTTCTCAATGAGCTCTTCTTCCTCACCAATTAGGGATAGTTCTCCTCTGTCCTCTTGTAGAGCTAACTCTGAACCAAATGGTATTTGATAATCGTCTGTCCACCACCAAGGGAAGAAGAAAGGTTTATAAGGGGATTTACCCTCCCTTGCCTTTACCCATCGGTCATATCCAATATTGTCCTCTCCATTGGGGGTAAACTCAATGGTAATCTCTCCTGTTAATGGGACAGCATCTTCTACAGCTATGAGGATTCTCTCAGGGTCTTCATAGAAAGGGAGTTCAGACAGTAGAGCCTTTCTTATTGTGTCACCACGACCAAAGGCTCTAGCTCCTGCAGTACCAATATAGATAGAGCTATGCATCTCAGGAAAGGTTATCTCACTCCTACTATAAGCATCAACCGCTGGCTTTGGCTCTTTCATACTATCATAGAAGAAATGAACTCTATCAAGAAGCCTCTGTGTTGCTCTTGTCTCATGGGATATTACAGCACAGGAAGTATGAGGAATTAAGATACAGTCAGTAAACATATCACCAAGCTCTATACTGGTACAACCTCCTTGCCTATGCTTGAGGACAATGTTTCTGTTAATCTTGTTAGTCATAAAGTATCTTTGTAGTCTATATCTATCTGCATCAAAAGAAACAACATTCCCCTCCTTATCATCAATATAGAGGATACTCTTTATAAGTTTAACTTTATCTACTATCTTAGGTAAAGCATTAACAACCATTACTTCACTTAGAGTCTCCCTGACCTAAACTTCTTCTTCAACTTCATCAGGGGTCTGTTGATTCTCCTGGCTAAGTTGGCTCTTCTGAGGTTGGTTCTTCTGCTGATTATCTGTCGTAAACTCGGCATCTATGGTTTCTCCCTCAGTTATTTGATTAGGAGGAGAGTCAGTAAAGAGTTGCTGGAGTCTCTGCTGCCAAGATAAATTCACTGTAGTAGGAACAACATCAAGGTCAGATATTAACTTGGAATATACCTCACGAGCTAGATGACTCCTTATAAGGCTATACTCTCCACTATCAAGCTCCTCCTTCATCTTAGATACAATCTTACCTTCCAGAAGGACTGCTTCTAGCTGGTTATCCCTACGGAGTAGCCTAATAGCTTCTTGCTTATACTCAGAGCTAAGGTCTCTAACCTCTCGGTATATCTCAACAAAATCACTGCTTTGTAACCAAGAATTGTAAGTACCTCTAACTACCCCAACAAGCTTGAGAGCAGCTTTAGTATCCATATCTGCAATTCTCAGAAGGACAAAGCGCCTCTTATTCCCACTAAGAGTTTTTATTATGTCTCTCAGTAACATTGGGTCTCTATAAGACATATAATTTCACCACTAACTATATACTATACCATCAAACCCATAGCTTGTCAATAGCAAGCTAATTGGGATGTCCTAGCAACCGAGGGCTTGACAAACCCTTACAAGGTATGATAAGATTGCTTAGGATGAATAAATCAAAGGCAGCTTCACTTTTAACTATTATTAGCTTGTATATATTACTATAATATAAATATAAAACTACCAAGTGGGTTTAAGAGGGGATTATTTATTTATATAATACATCGTAGTTATTAGTCAAAGTAAGTCTAACCTTTGATTAAAAGGAGTTTAGATGAGATTCTTTTATGCTAAGAAAGAAGAACAGACCTGCAGGAACTGCAAGACCTCTATTTTTCGTGGGGATGAAGCAGTGGTAATAAGATGGCACTCACCTAGAGGAACTAATCCATTTATCCCTCTTGTCTTCCATGTAGCCTGCTATATTGAGTGGGTTACAAACAGTTTCAATAGGAGGTGGAATGACTGGAAGCTTGGAGCTGAACCAAGAAGGGTAAGGAAGAAAAGAGGCAGGAAGTTTAAGTATCTAAGCAGGGAACAAGCAGTAGACATTAACAGAAGCAGGTCTCTAATAAATTATCATAGGAAACAAGGTAATGTTACTAGGGTGGAAGAGTTAAGTATAAAACTAAAGGAGTTAGAAAGTGCCTATTTATGAGTTTAGGTGTCCTAAATGTAGCAAGAAAGAAGACTACCACCCTTTCGAGATATTCTATCGGGGTAGAGGACTCCCTGAGTTTAGAAAATGTCCTGACTGTGGGAGCATTTCCCCTAGAATATTCTCTAGCTATAATTTCCAGTTTAGTCCATACCTGAAGGAACTTGGTGGAGGAAATATGGTGTCATATTAAAGGAGGATAATATGAAGTGTCCTGACTGTGATGGTAAGGGGTATAAGGATAGAGTAGTCAATGGGGACTATGGGTTAGAAGCGGTAAGAGAGTGGTGCTATAACTGTAAGGGTTCAGGTAAGCTGAAGTATAATGGAGACAGGACTGATATAGCTTGGGAGGGGGAATAAAGGAGGAAAGATGAAAAGATATATATTTGTTGCACTAATTACCCTACTTGCTCTGGTGGCTTTAGTATCATTTGCATCACACACTAGCATAGCAGTTGATACCCTAGGAGGGTATGGATATGGTGATGTGTCTGGTGGTTATATGCCAAGGAGCTAGGGTTTTATTGAATAACCAGATTTAGGCTAAAATCCATTTTCTATATGAGTGTAACTTCGCCCCTAGCCGATTCGGTGGTAGCAGTGGGGGGTGAGATACCCCGGGGGTATGTTGTGTCAGACCGCTTGTGACGTGATTTTGGGCATAGGAAAACCCCTATGGTGTCTAGTCTCACCATAAGGGCTTTAGGGGGTTAGGATTGGAAGTCAGTGCCTGTGTAAGGGTCTAGGATATAGCCGTCACGTTGTAGTACCCGGGTAGCACTATCACTACCGACGGGAATGCTCAATGCTTCACATGCTTTGCTTGCCGATAGGTAGTTGCCAACAAAGTTAAGTGTTTGGCCATCGCGCTTATTCAGGGTGATTGACCGCTTGCTAGCTACTGGTGTGCTTGTACCCCTAGTGACCTGGAAGCCCTTGTTGACTTCTACATGCCAGCCCCAGACCTCTTGCATCGGCTGACGCATGGTAGGCTCACCATCAACCATGACTTCTTCAGGCTCACTATCCGGTATTGGCTCTTCACCCTTAGCCCATGCTAGATATACATTGTGGATATCCTCTGGGTGGGATAGCTTGTCGGCTAGCTTAGCGATTGCCTTGGCAAAGTCGGCTTGTGCCTTAGCTTGTGCCTCTTGCCTAGTCTTAACTTCAATGTACCCTTCAATTATCTTGGTAATGGACTCATTCTCCTTGTAGGTAGCCTTGAAGTTGGTTAGTTCGGCTATAGACATAGCTTGAATCAGCTCATCCATTGTATCACCTCTTCTGTTTCCGTAGTCGGTAGTGACTAGACTCTACCGCCACTATCAATATACTATACCTGTAGCTAAATGTCAAGGCTAGCTTGCTATTAGCCTGATTATAGAACGAAGGAGTGAGCTATGGTATTGCTGAATATGAAGCTAATGGAGCTAAGATAATGCTTACCCTTGCTATGGTGCTGATGTCTGCTTGCATTGGGCAAAGAATGAGGAGCATCAAAGTTACTCAATGCTCCTCACTCCTTAGCCCTTATACTTCTTTGAAAGCTTCAGGCACATCCTGGTAGGTCTTACCCTTATGGTAGCCAAGCATGAAGCAGGTTGTAGCCAGCATTTTTATAGCTTCCTTATGCCTCATAACAGTTGGGCAAACCATAGCTAGGTCACTACAGGCACTGGCTAACTCACTGGCTTGACTTTGTACTGCCTGTGTAAGCTCATCTCTATGCTCGTTTATCCAAGATGCAATCTTCTCAAGAGCACAGTCACCTCTTGCCTCACAAGTCTCACAGTCATGTATTGGCATTGTTCACCTCCTTTTTATTTACTGTTTGTTAGCTTCTTATATCGGGGGAGACACTTAGGACAGTAGACAGCTCCTTGTATCTTGTGTAGGTCAGGGGAAAGCTGCTTGCAGTTACTACATCTAGCCATCTAGCTCCCCTTACCCCATAGATTGTCCAGCTTATCGTCTGCCTCTTGTGTTATCTTGCCTTTCATGTAGCCAAGACTGTAGAACAGGCGAGTGACGCTTGCTAGAGTCTCCTCTAGGTTATTGAGCTTAATAGCTATTGCGAAGGGGATTTGTCCTGAGTCCCTAAGGAATTGATTAAGCATACCAGAGTATATCTCCCCTTTATCCTCTAACTCATGCTGGGCGATATCCCACTGCTTATCTGTCCATTCCTTCGGTTTGTCTATACCTAGAAGCTCATTGATTGGCTTACTATGTATGTCCTCCATTTCATCTTCTCCTTTCCCTTTCATTTCTCCCCATCCCATGCTATCCCTCCTTCATAGGTTCAGTAGTTTCCAGTTGCCTAGCTTTAGGCTTGTCTCTGGTAATTCTGCCTACAACATCAAGGCTGTGGATGGAGTCATCTGAGTGTAAGACAGCCTCTACCACATTCTCAGTCCGAAAACCACAACCGCAGTTATAGGATACTTTAATATCAGCCATTAGTTATACTCCTTATTCTTGAATCTCTTTTCCCATTGGCAGTTCATACAGAGAACTTGATAATCTTCAGTAGTACCATTCCTAAGCAGCCATTTGTAGAACTGGGAATAGCTCTTCCCTTCAAGCACCGATTCCCTGTGCTTCCTGCCTCCTCCTTGTATGTGGTCAATAGATAAACAATAGATTCTTTTCTCACTACAAACAGCACATTGATTTGTTCCATTACTGAACTTCTCAATGACTGCTTTCTTTATTCTACCATAATAGGCTTGATGGCGAGAAGAATCACTGGTTTTACCTTCAGGAGTCTTTGCTTTAATCTGCAGTTTCTCCTTATTCCTTTGGTAATAATCCCTTGACCACTGCTTCTTGTCAAATGTCATATTATCCTCCTTTATGGACAGCATAACATAACAAGGTCAGAATGTCAAGGAGTTTACACTCTGACAAGGGCTTGTGCTACCTCAAAGGTATTATCCTTTGCCATACTCCCTCCTTCTATATTATTTGAGAAGATAGTCTAGCCCTGTTCCAGACTCTCCAAGCTCGTAGAGCAAGGACATACTGGTAGTGAGATTTGTATTGGTATCTCCTTGGGTACTTCATCTAATCTCCTCACTGCAGCCCTCCAGTGCCTATCCAGCCATTTATCTTTTATGATGTGTGCTGTGGTAACTGGAGAGCTGTGGGTGAATAGGCTAGTTTTCAATGATGGAGTGTATTGCTTTTACAAATGTAATAGCTTCCTCCTTAGTGTTAAACCAGGCAAACACAAAGTTCTCATTTCTATCGAACCATCCCCTGACTTCAACATGAGTCCCAGTTCTAACGAAGTTTCTAATTTCTGGGGAGATAGTTATTTCCCTTATCTTGCTGGCTCTCACCGAGGCAGTATGTTCCTTATTCCAGAGCATCTTCTCTTTCACTTCTCAACCTCCTTTACTTATGGATACCAGTATCCTACCCAGTCTCTTGTGTCCTGCTTTGAGGTAGTGCTTGGTAAACCAGTCAGCCATAGTCTTAACGACTGTGTCTTCAAGGTTCTCCAAGTCCTGTTCAGCCTCATTAGCTGCTCTGTCCATCTCTACAGGGTCAAAGGGTTTCTTCTCTTCCACTCCCTGGCAAGCAGTATTCTTATTCATTTGTCTGCCTCCTTTCGGTCATAGTCAGGGCAAGTCACCCCGCTATTGTTAGTCTAAGCCCTCTGATAGGCTTAGTCAACCCCTTATCAGGTTATTATAGGCAAATAGCCTATAGAACATATGTTCTTACCTCCATAGGCATATTGTCAGGCTAATTCAATGAGGTAGCTTATAAGGTATTGACAAGGCATAACAGAGGGTCTATGGTGTGACTATAGCCGAAGGGCTAAATAAAAACAAGGAGGTAAACAGTAGTGGCAGACGAAGATGCAATTATTGGTGAGGGTGGAGAAGGGGGAGAGCAGGAGCACCCCAGAGGGTGGTCTGAGGAGCAAAGGGGACAAACCCAGCCTATCCATGTGGATACAGGCAGGGGTAATACACAGGAAGTATCCCCAGGCTCACTATTTGCTTCTACACTGGAGAGACTGGCGGATGAGGCTCATTATGGTGGCTACTTTAGGGTGTTCCTCAATGGTAGTGAGGTGATTAACCCTCAAGATTCACCAGAGACCATTGAGCCTGGGATGAGGGTTTGTATCACTAGCTATGACAAGGTGGGTTAGAGATGGGTGATAGAGCAATGGCAGAGATTAGAACAGAAGAAGGTTCTCTCTTTGTTTATGCCCATTGGGGGGGTTCTTCCCTTCCTGAAAATGCGAAAGCTGCAATCAGGGCAGCGAGACCAAGGTGGTCTGACTCTCCTTATGCTGTTCGCATTATTGTAGACCAGCTAACTAAAGATAGGAGAGACCAAGAGACAGGGTTTGGGTTGTTACTTACCCCAATAGCTGAAGATGAGCATAATGGTGGTAAACCTTCTGTTGTTATTGACCTCATAGCTCAAGAGCTTACAATCCTCAGAAATGGGAATAGAGAGTCCTTCACATTCCAAGAGGTAGCTGGTTAGACAAGCCGAAACAGGGTGGGGTTAGTTCCCTGCCCTGTCTTAGTAAGATGGTAACTTATTAGCTGAATGAGGTAAACCATGATAGGATTATATTATAGAGCACTCCATAGGCTAGAGTGGATATGGTATGGCTGTATCAAAAAGAGAAGGTACATACCATACAGACACTGGCAATTTGAGGATATGTAATGAACTTACAACAGACAAAGGAGGCAAACTAATGGAAACAAATATCTTTATAAGAGCACAGATAGATGGTAAGTGGGTCTCAGTTGATATAGGGGATGAGAGATTGTCCTCTGAAGAAGTAGTGAGTTGGCTACGCAGTCGCAAGGATGATAGTCCTTGGGTTGAGAATGTTGTTCTGTGTCTCTTAGGTAAGGAACAAATAGCTCACCTTATTGAGGAATAATTATGACTTGGAGATTAGTGAGTTGAATCTACAGCAGACGATACAATCACTAGAAGAGAATAATATTGCGGTAGCAATAAATATTGGAGTCCATAAGCACTGTAATATTAACTCCAACTGTCCCCTTGCAGTAGAGCTACGGAAGCTTGTTCATAAGTCAGGAATAACTCTTGCACAGCTCATTGAGGGGTTTACTGCCTCCCAAGAGTCTGCTAAAGAAGTAAGTTATACCCTTCCTGAGTTTAATGGGAAAGCTGTAATCAATATAGCTGGACAGGAAGTAACTATAGACTTCAGTGACGTTATTGAGAGACAGATGGGAGCAGCTTTTGCTATGAAGAAACAAGAGTTTAATGGGATGGGGCTACAGATAAAGAACATTGGGAGTAGTTTATTTGCCTCTTACACTGACAAGATTCAACAGCTAGAACGAACAAAGACCCTCCCACAATTAGAGTTCATCACCAAGGAGTTAATAAAAGCTAACTGTTTAATCACTTCAGACAATGCTCGTGGGTGTTATCTCTTCCTCTTTGCTAGACATTATAATCCTCAGTGGATTATTACTAACAGGAAAAGATACAAGATGGCTACTAAAGATATTAAGAAGGTAGAGGGAGATATATATATCCAGTTCACAATATCCAAAGCTAAGAAGATTGTTAATACTGTTATCTTTGACAGTGCAGGAGATAAGTTCAGTCATTATCATGGTGGAGGGCATAGAGAGGGGGATGATTGTTGGGGGCAGGTGAAACTCCCTGATGTATGGGATGGGACTCTAGAGAGCCTCAGTAACTTAGTTATTCAACTGATGGGGTCATTGGCTACAATAAATAAAGATAGTTTGTGGGCAAGACACCCTAATAATATGCCTAGTATAGATTCCCTTATGGAGAGGAGTACTGAGCTTGGTGAGGAAGGGTTAGTGGAAGAGAGGGAACAGCCGAGAGGGGGTTGGGATACAGAAGATAATGGTGAAGAGGCTCCTCCCAGAAGATGGGGGAATGGTAGGGAGCAAAGGGCAGTAAATGTTCAGCGACTTACTCCAGAAGAGGAGCGTATGAGGAGATGGGGTAATCCTGAAGTACCAGCAGATATGGAAATAGTCTGTGCTCTTTGTGGTGAGATGTCTGGACGTCATTATGACCTTGGTCTTACTTGTCCTAGAGACCATGTTAGGAGATAATCATGCCTGATGGAAACCTATATGACAGACAAAGGGAAATAGGTCTGACTGTACCTATTAATGTTACTATAGCAGGGCTAGGGGGTATAGGCTCTTGGGTAGCTATAGATGCAGCTATGAGTGGAGTAAAGAGCCTCTACCTCTTTGACCCAGATGTATTAGAAGAGTCTAATAGGAACAGACTCCCCTTCTGCCAAGGAGCTATCAACAGACCAAAGGTAGATGTGGTAGCTGAGTATATCCGAACTATTAGACCTGATGCAGTAGTAGTAGCAGTCCAAGACAAACTGGAAGGGATACTGTTAAGTATCCAGTTGTCCATTAGTGCAGTTATCATAGACTGTACTGACTCTCCAAAAGCACAGTTCACTATCTATAATACCTGTAAGAAGGCTGGTAAGCTTTATATACGAGCAGGTTATGATGGTACTCGGATAATGGTAACAAGTAATGTATCTGGCTGGATAAAGACTGATGTGGAAGAGGAGAACTATGAGGTCAATCCCTCTTGGGTAGTCCCGGCTCAGATAGTAGCAGCTCTTGCTGTTGGTAAGATGATGAAGTACAGTTACCAAGAGGTAAGTCTGGACATAAGTGAGATAGGCATACCTGTTCTCCAACGACAGAAACGCTTAACAGCAAGATGCCAGCAGCCTGCCCCCAGAAGAAGATAACTTTTTAAGAGGTATAAGGAGGGTAATTAAAGTGGAAGAGATAATAATTCAGAAAGGAGTAGGGTTGGTGTCTATCCAAGTATGGACTGATGAACGCCCTGGAAGACCCTTTCCTGCTTATGCTGTTCTCTGTGATATTGGAGAGGATGGAACTATTCTCTCTTGGGAGGGGAACAAGGAGCATAGAAAGCAAGTACTGAAACATCTGGTAAAGCCCAGATAGTGTTACAGAGACAACGAAGATTGACTGCAAGATGTAATCAAGAACAGACTACAACAAGAACAAGAAGGAGGTAAAGGTAAATGGAAGACTGGAGTCCTGACGAGAGCGTTTTCAAAGAAGCAGAGAAACTATGGGATGAGGGTAAGCAGAAGAGACATCAGATAATGGATGGGAAGATAAGGGATGGTATATGTTACATGCTGACCCTTCCTGGAGCTGAGGATAACCCTATGTCATTAGCTCAGAGAGCAGCTTGGCTTGGCTATTGTATAGGAGCAGGACTAATAAAGGAGGGAGAGTCTGATGTGGGGTGAAGGTAATAAGCTTATATGTCCTAGATGTAATAGCTCTTTTTATCCTGAAGGAGCGGTCAAATATTTACATAATTGGGACAAAATACACTGCTATAGATGTTCCCCTCTAATTATATTAAGAGACAAGTTGAATAGCCTTGTCAAATCTAAGGTTATCAGGGTAGAAGAAGTTAAGGAGAGTGATACCTTTGTGATTGTTTTTTCTAATGGTCTCCAGCTCACAGCTGAAGATGGAGAGTATGGGGACAATGCTTTCTCTTTCGTAGACAAGGAGGTTACCAATGTGGGGAGTAAATAAAGACCGAGAGCCAGCCATCCAGTGCTCTTTAGTAAAGAGTCCAACAACTTACCTAGAGCCAACAGCTAGGCAGAAGATACAGCTCCTGATGGATGAATACACTCATCAAGAGTGGTTGGCTTACCTCAGAGGTAGGATATCAAAAAGGGAGAATATATTTGTTGAGGATATATTAGTACCCCCTCATAGTGAGGTTTCTAGTGGTAGCGCAGAAGCTGAGCCTTTCCATATCCCGAAGGACTGTGTGGGTATCATACACAGTCATCACAGCATGGGTGCTTTTCATTCAGGGACAGACCAGAGCTATGTTGACAAGAACTTCCCAGTTTCTATTACTGTATCTAAGGATGCTAATGGTCTTACCTATGATGCAATATGTTATTCAAAGACTCCCTGTGGCAAGGGTCATACCCTTAAATCTCCTGTAAAATATGTATCCCCACAACCTACCTTTGACAGTGAAAAGTTCTTAAAGGGAGCTAAGAAGAATATAGATAAGGGCAAGAAGATTTATGTAGCTCCAGCAATAGCTGGAGGATATGAAATCTATCCTTATGTCCCTGTAAAGTATAGGGGCTTTGGGGCAGATGTTGTTACTGATAAAGATGGTCATGTCCTCAGCCAGACAGAACTAGATGATATAAAATATAACAGTTGGATACAGGATTGATAACTGAATAGCTTGCTGGTGTCATAGTGACACACTTAGCTATGCTAGTCGGAAAGAGGTTAGACCGAGCCAGCAAGCCGAGGGGTTGGTAGGCTTTGAGTTGAAGGCTCAGTAGTGTCAAGAGTCTACCAGCCCCCATAGAAGGAGTAAAGGAAATGGATAAGTTAGAGCAAAAATTGTTAGCAAAACTGATTGAATTGGACAATAGGGATGATAGCTTGGAGGATAACGCTAAGGGAATCTATGCCCTCATCCGCCAGCACATACCAGAGGATAAGGTTAAGTGCCATGTTCAGTGTAGCCGATGTGGGAATAAAGTTTCAAATACTGTTTTTTCCTCCTTGCCAGAGGGGTTAGTAGTCAGAGCTTTTGTAGAATGTGCGGAATGTATAGAGAAAACCCCAAAGCTACCAGAGGATGATGAGAATATTGAGGAAGTAACTTATCCTGGTGGAACAATCTTGTATAAACTGAAAGGTATTAACAATCAATGAACCTGATACTCTTACTGTTAGGAGGGGGAGAAATGAAAGAAATCATTCCAAACAAAGACCCTGAATATTTAATACGTACTGAGAAATGCCCATTATGTTTTGGGAGAGGAAGGGTTTGTAAAGAGAATTACGAATTTGAGGAATGGTCAGACACTTATAAACATATTTATGAAGAAGAGAAAGCGATAGAGGAAGTTGAAAGTATTTTGGGGCAATGAAGTAGAGAGTGATATAGAGTTATGAGGAATATTTTAATAGTAGTTCTACTGTTAAGCGTCCTCTATGCTCCCGTTGAGCTCACAAGGCATATCTTTATTCACTGGGCTGAGTGGGGGTATCTGTCAGGGTATATCGGTGAACTGGCGGTTATATGGGGTGGGTTGTTGGTGTTTTGTATTCTACTGTATCGGGTATTAAACCATTTTGGAGTTAAAGATGAAGAGGATTAAAGTAAGACCAATTATTGAGGAGAAAACTGAATACACTAGGTCTACCTCACAGCATTACCAATTTGCTAGGGGTGTAATGATTGGTGTCCAAGCCCAACTAGAGTCCTGTGAGAAAGATATGCGGGAGTTTATTGAGGAGATAGAACAATTACGCAGTTGGCAAGTTCAAATATACGAGTGGGGTACTTGGCAAACTCTCAAAGATAAATACTATGTGGCATCACGAGCCCCTGATAGCTCTGGCATTGGGAATTGGGATAACTCTATCCATAAGGAGATAAGAAGGAATGAGTAATATATGGAACAGTCAAGCTCTACTTAGTGAGCTAGAGATTAAGAGGGATGACCTGAAGTTAGATGGAAGGAGACTTACCTTTGATTGTCTCAATCTCAAGTGTAATGGGGATAGAGCCTACTGTTCCATAGGTAAAAGGCTTGGACAGCCTAAAGATAGCTCTTTAGCCCTGATAACTATATTAAGAGGAGTAAGCTGCAGTGTCTGTAAGGACTGTGAGGACTTCATTACTGATGAGCAAGGAGATTAGGGATGGATTTAAATAGCTTACAACAGATAGCTGTTCTTGCTTTGGCTAAAGCTGAACAAGCTCAAGAAAGGCTGGCGAGAAAAAAGGTTGGGGTAAGTCACAGAAGGTAGAACCAAGGAAACCAAGAAGAGATAGGTGTGGCTGTTAAAATATTAAGTTATCAAAGGAGAAGACAATGAAAGAAATATTTAGCCATAATACAGTTGATACTGGAGCAAAGAGACCCTACCATGTGACTATTTGCTGTATTGAAGAGGGTGGAATGGTTGTATCTAGGGGTATATCTATCTGTAGCTGCTCTGACCAATATAACAAGAGACTTGGTAATAGAATAGCTAGAGGTAGAGCCTACAAGGCTGCTAACAGGGGGCAGAATTCTAATCATATCAGAGACAAGATATACTATATTGCCCCTTTTAATTACAAGTGTGAATTTATGCCTCTATTGCCTAAGCAGGTTATTTGAGGCTAAATAGGAGTTTCCTATTGACAAGACATAACAGGTATAGTATATTAAAGCTATCCTGTGAAGGAGAATCCCTTTGTGCAAATCAATGATGTATCTGAATATGTCACATGGAATATCCCTAGACCAGTGTTTTATATACAAAACCTACTCACCCTAGAGGGGAGTATGCTCATCTATGGTGCTCCTGGAGTTATGAAGTCTTGGTTAGCTGAGTACACAGCTTTCTGTATAGCAACAGGGTCTGAATGGTTAAACTTTCCTGTTACACAAGCTAGGACACTGATAGTCAACTTTGAAATAAGCTCTGATGAGTACCATTGGAGACTGAGGGACATGAGCCATATATTTGCTGTCCCAGAGCAGATGATGTATGTGGCTTCTCCTAGTCTTACATACCTTGAGGAGAGAGGGACATTTGAAAGGTTTGCTGCTGATATTAGACCAATACAGCCCAAGGTTATCATCCTTGATTGTATGTCAGCCTGCTTTGGAGGAGATGAGAACAGTAGTAGGGAGATGTCAGGGTTTATACAAAATATAACGGAGCTAAAGAATGAGCATCATGCTGCTGTTATCCTTATCCATCACTCTAATAAGAATATCCTAGCTATGTCTCCAATGGATAGGGCTAGAGGGCATACCAAGCTGACTGGATGGGTAGATAGTATAATCTATATGATAAATCAGCCTTCTGGTAAACAGCTACAATTTGGTAAGACAAGGAACTCAAGAACAGTACTACATAATCTTAACATACAGTTTCAAGACTATAACTGGACAGTAAGAAGACAACCTGATAGAGGAGGCTAGATAATGAGAGAGACAAAGTTTAGGGCTTGGCACGAAAGCAAGAATGGACAGGTCATGCTTCAGGTTGGGGATAAATATGGAACAACTCACCCCCTTGACTGCTGTAATTATGCCCTACAAGGACAAAACATAACCCTCATGCAATACACAGGACTCAAGGACAAGAACGGGGTTGAGATATATGAGGGGGATATAATTCAGTGGGCTGGGTTTGAAGTAGCCAATGGTAAACAAATACGACCAGAAAGAAGACTTATTGTAGAAGATTTTATTAAGGACACACACAGGCTGATATGTATAACAGAGGGGACAGGGCAGACAGTAGAAGTCATCGGTAATATCTATGAGAATAAGGAGCTTTTAGGAGGTGCTATGAAAAATAAATAACTGGTGTCACAAGAGATTAAATAAGGAGGATGGATGAAAACAACTATTGAAACAAACCTTGTCTATTCAGAGGATGGTACGTACAAGGTCATTCCCAATGTTAAGGTAGAAGGAGACAATGCTCCTGAAGCTATAGCTGAGAAGTATCTCAAGGTGATTGAGATGATAACAAAAAAGAAGGAGGAAGAGAAAGATGCCACTGACTGATAGAAGTCAAGCCAAAGAATCAGGGTTTGCTCAGGTAAGAGCAGCTTTACAGAAGTTTGAGGGGACAGTAGCCTCTGCAGAGTTTGGTCAATGGGGAGGTAAGCTCATTGATGATGAGGGTAAGCCTGTCCCCCCAAGGGAGTTCCTTGAGATAGAAACTACAGATGTGGAAGTGCTAGAGGTTACTGAGGAACTTGCTATGCCTATTGATGAATGGAACTTCAGGGTCAACTGCTCAGATTTTGAGGGAAGCTTCTGGGTAGAGAGGTTCTTGGAATCTGCAGATAAGTTCAAGATACAGATTCCCGATGAGCTTATTGGTAAGAGGCTAGTCTTTGAGAAGGTAACTCTTGTAGCTAAGAGCCCCAAGTTTAACTCTACTAACTTTGTGATTGCTGGTGTGAAGACCCAGACTGTATCTAAGCAAGCCCCAAGGGTAATAGCTAAAGCTCAGCCAGCTCTAGCAGAAGTTGATGAAATTCCTACTGAAGAAGCTCCAGATGCTGTTGACCCAATGATAGCAGCTCTTGAGTTAGCTACTGGTAAGACAGAGGCTCAATTCAGGACTGCTGTGAGCCTTGACCCCCAGTTTACTGGTAGTCCCCTGTTACCATTAGCTAAGGCTGGAGCAATAACACAGGCTCTAATAGCTGATGGTAAGCTAGTTCTTGTTAAGGAAGGTAACAAAGAGGTTTACAGGAAGCCTTAGCGAGGCTTACTGGTGGCGGAATCATTAAAGACGCTAGCATGGATAGTATGACACCGTAGGAGGATTTGCCTCACCTGTTGCTAGGGGAGTCTGAACCCTATAGGGCTTTTCGTGAATAGGAAACAGGGAAAGGTCATACGTCTAGGGGTGGAAGTCCCCTAGCCAGTAAGTTAATTTATTGACCTAGCTCACCAGCTACCTGAAAGGGCTGTAGAAGGAATGAGTAGTAGCAAGCTCGTGCTGTTACCTATAAATTCGAGTAGCTAACGGTTTGGGATACATTGCAGAGTACAGGCTACTAGCTGGTGGGTTAGACTGAGTAAACTAATAAGGAGGAATAGTTATGGAAGAACAGAAGTTATGTCCTTTCCTGGATGAACCTTGTATTGGGGGTGAGTGTAACCTCCACATATCTATCACCCAACAGAAGGTCATTCTTGGTACATTACAGACAATACAGAAGGGTATGTGTGTCTTCCCAGCATTGTCTATGATAATGTCTAGACCACAGATGCCCCCACCACAGCAACAGGGTATCAATTTACCAGGACTGGGAGGGTAGCTAATGATAGAGAAGATAATTACTGACAACGCTGGTGAGACTATCTCTATCCAGTGGGATGGAGAGAGGTTTGCTATAATCCAGCAATTAAAGCTTCTTGATGATGTTGATAAGAAGGTAATCACCCTCAATCCAAAGGAGATGTTAAAGATTGTCAGATTCATCAGTCATGATATAAGGAGGACAGGTGATAATAACTAAGAACCCTGAGCTTAGGGATAGAATCTATAATAACATTAGGGAGACTGTAACTGGAGAGAGACCTGGTATCCACCTATCAGACCTTATCTATTGCTCAAGGAAGGCATATTTCAGGAAGATGGGTATGTCCCCTCCTCCCTCCAATGAGCTATGTGTAATGTGGATGACTGGTTATGCCTTCCAAGCTTACATGTTTCCTCACGATGAGGAAGTCCCTGTGTTAGTGGATGGTATAAACTGTACACCTGATATACCTTCTGGCATAGAGGTAAAGAGTACTCGGAGAAGTTCCAAGAGGTTTAACCTTGATGATGTAGTGCAATATAAGAGGCAGATACTAGGCTACTGTAAGGCTCTTGGTAAGCTGGAGTATGACCTGGTTGTTCTCTTTGTATGTGGTAACTATGCTCCTCCCTTTCCTGATGTGGACTGCTGGCACATAGAGACTACTCAAGAGGAAGTAGATGCTAATTGGGCTGGAGCTCTACAGAAGGCTGTGAAGATACAACTAGCATTGAAGGAGAATGTTCCCCCTGAGCCAGACTGTATGGACTGGGAGTGTGGTTATTGTGAAAATGTAGAATCATGCCAAGATTATCCAAAAGCACAGCAAGTTCTGAATAAAAAGAGGAAGGAGGGAGAATGAGAGAGAAGATATTATTGGTAGGTGACAGTAACACCAGCAAGACCCTTAGCCTTATCAGTCTGGCTATCCTTATACCAGACAAAAGGGTAACTATCCTAGACCCTGATGATGGGATAGCAAAGGTACTGGCTGAGCTTGGGGTAGGGGAACTCCCTAACCTTACAGTTATCCCAGTAAGAGCTGACTGGGGAGATATGCTTACCAAGTACCAAGCTGCTAAGGAGGAGTTGACCTCTGGTGATTGGCTTTGTATGGACATGCTTGGCAGGTTTTGGGACTTATCACAGAACTACTACTCTAGTGAGGTCTTCGGTAAAGACCCTGCAGAGCATATAATCCAATTGAAGAAGCAAGCAGATCAAGTAAGCTTTGGAGGCTTTGATGGACTCCAAGACTGGACAGTGATAAAGAGACTCCATAATGAGAGTCTTATGGATGATGCTGTTCTATATAGTCCATTCAATGTTATGTGTACCACATCTGTAACCCTTTTCTCCCCCAAGGAGAAAGTCCCCAAGACTGGACAGCTAGGTATCTATGCTACTGAGTTTGGTATCAAGCCTGAAGGGGAGAAGCATAATATCTATAGGTTTGATACTCAAGCTGTGCTCTACAGGAAGAAGGATAATACCTACTGGTTCAGACTGGTAAGGGATAGGGGCAGGACTGTTGATGTCAAGCAGGAGTTTAACATTACTGGCAAGGGGTTCTTTGAAGTTTATGCAGGGCATAGGGGGATAGAATTATGAGTAAACCAAGGGGTTCAGTCAATCATAGAAGGATAGGGAACTTAAAATGGTGTTTTGTTTGTCAGCAATATAAAGATACTGGAGAGTTTTATGGTACTGGCAATCTGTGTAAATCCTGTAATAGTATCTATTATAAGGATTATCAGCACTCATATTACCTAAAGCATCGGGATGAACTATTACCAAAACATCGTGTGTCTGCTATAGAATCTTACCAAAGGAAGGTAAGGAATGATAACAATAGATGATAAGAGGAAAAAACAGTTAAGAGAGGCTTCTTCTAGGTGGAAGAAACGAAAGTTAGCTGAGAATCCCAATTTCTTTAGGGAACAGTACCAGAAGAACCTTATTCATAGGCAAGATTACGAACGCAGGAATAAAGATAGAATTAAGACTGAAGTTCTTACCTATTATGGCAATGGTTTATTTGCTTGTGTAATCTGTGGGGAGAGTAGGCTTCACTGCTTGTCTATTGACCATATAAATGGTAATGGTTCTTTAGAAAGAAAGAGGTTAGGGAAGGCTGGTCTTGGTTTTTATTACTGGTTAAAGAAACAGGGGTATCCCGAAGGATATAGAACACTTTGCATGAACTGTCAATTCATAGAAAGAAACAGAATCTATGAAGAGAGGTTGGCAGAAAGGAGGTTAATATCCTCACAATAGATGACCGAGAAGTTACCGAGCATCCAGAGATTCCTGAACTATTGGAAATACCTAATACAGTCCATAGGCTAGATGCTGCTGACTATGCGTTCTTAGACCACAGCAATGAGCCTACTGGTATAGAGAGGTCTGAGATAGGCAACCTAGTCCAGAAGATTAGGTCTGGGGAGCTAGAAGACCAGATGTATAAGTGTCAGGATAACTATACCTCTGTTATCCTCCTCATTGAGGGGGTGTATGACAAGGTTGATGGTCTCTTAGCTGTTCACAAGGAGAGCAATAGGGGCTATTTCCGTACTCATATCTACCCACATACTAGGTATGATTATATCAAAGCTGTAGAGGTAAGGCTGTCAGAGATGGGTGTAGAACTAATCTATTCCCCTACCTTCCAATGTAGTATGACCACTATAAGGACTATCTATAACCAAAGGACTAAGCCAGAGGGTGAACACACCTTATTTAAGCGTACAAGGGCTGTCAAGATGCCTGTGAAGCTTACTTCTAACCCTAGCGTACCAAAGCTAATGGCTCTAGCCAATCGCCTTGGGGAAAAGGTAGCAATAAGGCTAATCAATAAGTATGGTAGTATATGGGCTATACTTAATACTCCTGATGAGGAACTGTTGGAGACTGAAGGTATGGGTAAAGGTCTGCTAAGGAAGCTTAAAGAGGGGGTAGGTAAAGAATGATAGCTAGGATTATCTGTTTCTTCATAGGACATAGATGGTCAACTTGGTATGTTAAATCTGTGGCTTACCCAAACTTAGGCTACAGGTACTGTGTCAGGTGTGGTGAAACTCAAGAGGAGCAATTAAGATGAGAGAAGGATGGAATGTAATAATAAGGCATGATGAAGAGCTTGCAGGTACAAGTATATGGCTGATAGAGAAGCGTGCAGATGGTAGTGAGGTAGTTGTCCAGCCTGTTGACCTTACAATGACCCATAACCTAGAGCCTTATGAAGCTTTGCCTCCTGAGCCAACACTGAAATTTAACAGGAATACTGGTAATCAATTCCTCCAAGGGTTAGCAGAGGCACTCGTAGATGCTGGATTTAGACCAAAGGTATTAGATACAACCAGCAAAGAACTGGAAGCTATTAAGTATCACTTAGAGGATATGAGAACTTTAGTAATGCAAGCCCTGTTGCCTCCTGAGTTACCCCCAAGATATCTAAAGGAGTAGTATTATGTGGGCATTAGGTCAGTGTCCTAAGTGTAATGGAGACCTCTGTTTGGGTAAAGATGAAGCTTCATGTCTCCAGTGTGGATTCAGTATGGAAAGGAGGATACTTGAATGTGGGAATTATCAGCAGTTGTTGCAAGCAATAAGAAGGAAGTTGAGAAGTTCCTCCGAAGAGGTTATGAACCATTCGCAGTAACTTCTGATGCTTGGGGGGATAGAATCTGGTTAAGGATAGAGGTAAAGGGTAATGAGATCAAAAGACACAGAAAAGAGAAGGATGTGGTTAGAGAAAAACAAAGAACATCTGAGGGAGTACAAGAAAAAGTATTACCTAGAACACAGAGAAGAAAACAAACTAAAGAATAGGGAATACTCTATAAAGTACCACCATAGACAAAAGATAGAAATTCTTTCTTATTATTCTAATGAGGATATTCCTTACTGTGCTGTGTGTGGAGATAATAGATTGGCTTGCCTGTCTATTGACCACATACAAGGAGGAGGCAACAGGCATAGGAAAAGCATTAAAGGGAACTTCTATTCTTGGCTTAAAAAACAAGGGTATCCAGAAGGCTACCAAGTCTTATGTATGAATTGCCAGTATATAAAGAGGGTAGAAGAAGGTGAGCATAGGAAACCAATATTATGAGATTTATTACAAATAAAACTGATATGTCTAGAGAAGAAGCGAATGATATTCTCCTGTCTCCTAAACAAAAAATAGCTATTGATGTGGAAACTGTGAGCCTGGAGAATACTTTACCTCTAGGCATAGGGGTAGCTGTGTCCCCAGACATTGCCTTCTATTTCTTTAATGTCAGAGACCCTATGCTATCGGACATCTTCGGATATTCGGATATCGTCATAGGTCACAATATTAAGTTTGATATGCCTATACTCAGGGCATTAGGCTATGTTATTAAGGATTATGAGGACACTATGATGATTGCTTATAGTGCAGGGATATTAGAGAATAGCCTTGAAGCCTTGTCTCATTCTATCCTCCATTGTGATTGTCCTTCTGTAACAGACCAGTGGAGGAAGCCTAATCAGGGTAACATAGCTATTGACCATGTGAGGATGGGGCAGGTATGTATGATTCATGCTTGTAATACATTTGCACTGGAGCAAAAGCTTCCTAAAACAGAACTATACAGGACTATTGATAAGCCTAGTGTAGAGTTGCTTATGGAGATGGAACATTGGGGGCTACTAATTGACCAGTATAGGCTTACCCTTGTTGAGCAGCAAGCTATAGACAAAGCCTTACCAATGGAGAAGGAGCTGTTAGAGGAGCTAGGGATAGAGAATCTAGCTAGTAACCCACAGGTAGCTAAGGCTCTGAGGACTAAGGGTATCATGGGAACAAGGAAGACTAGGAGTGATAAGGACTCAGTATCGGTGGAGTCACTAAAGTCACTGGACTTACCCCTGACTAATATGCTCCTCAAATGGAGGAGTATAATGAAGACCCTTACAACTTATGTTCCCGCATTCAGAAACATAGACCATACAGGTAGGATACATACAGACTTTGGGCTTACTAACACTGGTAGGTGGAAAAGTAGAAAGCCTAACTTACAGAACATTACTAGAGACTCTAAATTTACAGATAAGGAGGAATGATGGAGCTATCTAAAGATGACCTTAAGTATGACTGGCAACTTATTAGTCTTGTGAGGAATAGTTTGATGCCCTCAAGGTATTGTTCTGTATGTAAGGGCAAAAGACCTATGGTTAGGTTCACAGAGAGGATATGGTCTGATATAAAGGGTGGTATCTTTGGTAAGAACTTGTTTAGAGATACAACCAGATACAGATGCCAAGGTTGTCTATCCTTATGGGATGAGTATGAAGGAAAAGTTAAGGAGGAATAATGAATCCTGAATGTTATTATCTTAGGAAGAGACCAGCTGGGAATGAGGTCTACTATTGGTGTGACCTATCTGACCATCCCTGTGTGTTAGAATATAATGGTACATCCTGTGAGGAATACAATGATTAT
>SDBV01002847.1_pt1 | contig 25836 bp, 37 predicted proteins | sample 2277081 | NCBI WGS metagenome assembly SDBV01 (sample SAMN10402039, study PRJNA504765) | marine sediment metagenome | isolation source: marine sediment core GS10_PC15, 223 cmbsf | place: Arctic Ocean: Southern Knipovich Ridge | collected 2010 | reverse complement strand
GTGTAGATACCGTTGGAGCTCTGAACCGACAGCTCCCGGATGCGCTGGATGATATCCTGCGTTTCCTGGAGGTACCCCTCTGTCGTCTGGATGAATGAGATTCCGTCTGATGCGTTCTTCTCAGCCCGCAGCAGTCCCCTTATCTGAGATCTCATCTTCTCAGAAATGGCGAGACCAGAAGCATCATCACCAGCTCGGTTGATCCGAAGACCCGATGAGAGCTTCTCCATGTCCTTGTTTACAGCAAGGTTGTTAAACCTGAGCTGTCGCTGTGCAAACAAGGCACTAATGTTGTGATTGATAATCATACAATCCTCCTTGATTGTGCTAGACCGGACGTCCCTGTCCGGTGGGTTCTTTAATATATAATCGGATTAAATAAAAATCGCTTTAGATTGCCTACCATTTATAATTATATTTTTAGTAGGAAGATATCGTTATGGCGAAAGAAGAAAGTAAATGCCGTTATCAGAAGACGTGTCATTTTTATAATATCAAGAAGCTGACTCCACATAATGAACGGCTGATGGAAATATATTGCGTAGAATGGCCTGAAAAATGCAAGATTTACGAACAGAAATCGCAGGGTAGGACGGTGTCTATTACCCTATGGCCAACTGGCCCGATTGGATAGTAGCAACCCAGCTCGACACTCGCATTACTGTGATGCTATTTGCAGGGTCCATGAGGATGGGAGTGAATACCCTTAATTCGAAAATTGAAATTCCTTAAGAATGAACTACAATTAATTTGAGAAACACAATATGAACGAAGAATTGCAGATCATTATAGAACGATTGGGAATGGAAAGGCTAATTGAAGATTGTGGCTATGATAACAACATCATAAAGCAACTCGTGGGCTTATATGAAGGAGAGACCGAATCATATGCTGAGAAGAGAATTATGACTTTATTAAATGAGATTAAACAGGAAAGACTAACCCCGCTTAAAGAAAAATACCTTTTCATATTAAATGAGCTGATTCGGAAAAGAAAGAAATCCCATCCTTAGTAAAATGACTGGGCTCATACTCCAACCTGTTCTGATAGGCTCCCAGATCGGCACGCTGTTTGTTGACCTTTTTCAGAGCGGCATCGAGAAGACCGATAGCCATGTTTGCGCGATCAGGAGAGGAGAGAGATATAAAGGTTGCAGCGTGAGCCAAAGCGTTGAGGCTTTGAAAACCAAAACCCTGCGCTGTCATGGCCCCAACATAGACCCTCTCACGTTGGTCCAAATTGGCACCGATGTGGAACCACATGCTTGCAGTTATGGCGTTCTCCCCCATAGGAAAGGCAAACCGACCGGTCAGCATATTCAAGCCGTTGAACTGAGCATGAAAGGACACTCTGTTCATCTCATCGATCAGCTGGGAAACCTCCACCAGGATCATCATCCTGTCTTCTGCAGTGTAGATACCGTTGGAGCTCTGAACTGAGAGCTCTCCTATGCGATGAATGATGTCCTGCGTTTCCTGGAGATACCCGGTGCCGGAGATGCGGTGCGGAAGGCCAGGAGGAAGGAACCCGCAGGACTAGGGAGGGCTGATCCTATTTTCCTTTACAGTCGTTACACTGCTCTCTACCAGATGGCTTTGTATTTGATTTTTCCCAGCCCGGATCAGGGTAATGATTCTTTGAACCTGTCTTCTCTCCCGCGACCCTTCGTTGTCCCGACTAGCTTCCAGTTCGCCGCTTTATAACATGTTCCAGAAAAGCGATTCTTCTCGACAAATGTTTCCAGGAGAACCGGTGTGTATTTGTACCGCCTTTGCCAATCTTCGCCGATCCGCTTTGTCACCATGGCGAGAACCATTGAAGCGAGATTCTTAGAATACACCCACGGCAGAATCAAGAACCGGGCATTGTTCACGACCAGATGCAGGTTTGCCTGCCGTCTCTCATCCGACCACCCAATGTACCAATCCCTCGGAGCAACCCGCCATGCACAGGAGCCGAAACCAAGAAGAGCGAGAAGGTCGTTCCCTGAATACACCAAATACTTCAACTGAGCTCCGGGAAGTGGTGTGTATCTGAGGTAATGATAGCGGTCGATGTATTCATTCCACAACGATTTCTCATCCCTACTTTTCGCTATCTCGACATGTACATCTGGAAGCTTTCCGGCTGAAAGCACGATCTCTTCTGGCGTAGCGGTGCGCGGGGCGTGTTCGATACTGATCTTATCAAAATTAACTGAATTTCGCAAATGCTGACCCCAAGATTGCGATTTCTCGGGGCAGGTAGGGGCAAAATACCTGGATAGGGCTAAATCCCCTGAGTCGCACGAGGGGGGGCCATTTTCGCATGTTTAATTTTACGCTCACAGGAAACCGGCGGATATGGACCTCGGGGTCCTGGGGGTTGCTGGGTCTCGCTACGAGAAGGCCATAGTCGCCACAGATCGAGAATATAGATGCAGCACATCGACCTGTCTAGCATACCGCCTTGACGCTGCGAATCGGTTGATAAAGAAAAAAAGGATGAATATATTTAAAATAAAATACCTTATTATGAGGAGATTAAAATGAGCAAAGGAAATCATCCTGACCCAAACGATCAGAGATCAGATGTGAAAAATCCAAATAATCCTGCATACGAGGATGACCAAGATAATAGAGCAGACCAACTTAATCCTAACAACGAAGACACGAAAAAATAGAGAGAACGGCGACCGCCGATCCTGCTAGAAGTGCGGCGGCGTATGGCTGTCGGTTGAAGACAAAAAAATAACGTTTCCGCACCAATGCGATTCCTATAGTTCGACAGGAGGGCGGAAGCTACGGCACAGCCCGAAGTACCGGCCAGACAAGCCGCGCAGCAGCGGAGGCAGGAGCATGAGCTCAAGTGACGATCAAGGGGACAGCATGAACGAGATCGAAGTTAGCCGACTTGATGAAATAAAGAATCTTCACGGAGAGATCGCCTCCGAGTACCGCGCTGAGATCGAGACCCGCTACGGCAAGCCCATCGGGGATCTGTCCGACGAGGAGCGCAGGAAGGTGCGCCCTTCTTTTTTAAACAGTGGGGCGGCGTACAGAAAAAGAGGAATGGTCGAATCTTGGACGGACGGACCTGGGACGAGCTCCCGCAGGGCCATCTGCTGGAAGTCTGACCTGAGGCTGTAGGACCCATGGAAACCACAGAAAAGATCGTCGAGGCGTATGTACGGTACGTTAAGGGCTGGTTCACTATTCCGAACATCAAGTGCGATGGCCAGCTCGAAATCGACCTGTTAGCTGTTCACCTGGCTGATTGCAGGGAAGTGCGGCGATACCATATCGAGAGCGGGATCTCAATCTCGGGTGCGTATTCACGCCTTACGAATAGACCCTTTTCATCGGATGACCTGAAGGTAAGAGTGAAGCAGGCCGGCCAGCGCAGGACGCTCGGTTACTTCACGGAACGGAAGTTCGGCGAGCCTTCCGTCGTTGAGAAGCTCAAAACCTTTGGATTCGTGAGAGGGAACTACAGCAAGGTCATTGTGACTTGGGGATGGGACGCCGATGTCCCGGCGGCTGCCAAGGAGGCCGGTGTAGAGTTGTGGGACTTCAAGGAGATCCTGAAGGAGATTGCGGAGCGGTGCCAGTCCGACCGAACCTATTTTACTGACGACACTATGCGAACCCTGCAGCTGATGGCCAAGGCAGTAAAGCCGTAGTGATCAGACGTGGAGAAGTTGCCTGAACTCCTCTAACTGAAGCTTCGGGTCCTCGATTTGGGCGATAGGCCGCAAGGCTCGCTCGGTGATTGCCCGCCGGTGGACCATGTCGGGCATGGAGAGGACGTGCTTCTGGATCTCAGGCGCGTTTTCTCCGGCAAGGCGGTATCCCAGTACCCCTGCCGAAAACGGCGTTTTTAGTAAGTCAAAGTAGACAGAGGCCCCTCCGTGTAGGCGGGGAAGGGAACTACCCGGAGGCCCTCGAGGCCAACGGCCTGTTCTTCGCCCAGCAGATCATCTGGGTGAAGGAGCATCCCGTCCTCACCCGGAAGGATTTCATGGGCAATCATGAATGGTGCTTCTACGGATGGAAGAAGGGCGCGGCGCACAAGTTCTACGGACCTCACAACGCTCAGGACGTCTGGGCCGTCAAGAAGATCACGCAGTCCAAGATGGAACACCTGACCGAGAAACCCCTGGAACTGGCCATGAACGCGATCAAGTACTCGAGCAAGCCCGGAGAGAACGTGCTCGACCTGTTCGGAGGGGCGGGATTCACCCTGCTGGCGACCGAGAGGATCAACCAGGAGATCGTGCAGAACTCCGGATCCACCCTGATCGCCGCGGAGCAGATGAACCGGAAGGCGTACCTGATGGAGATCGACCCGCTGTACTGCGACATCATAATCGCCCGATGGGAACTGTTCTCGGGCAAGGAGGCGAGGCAAGATGGCGACAGGTAGGAAGAGCCGTTACAATCCGAAAATGCACCCGCGACGGGCGGCGGAGCTGGTCGAGCAGGGCCTGACCGACAAGGAACTGGCCGAGGCCTTCGGGATCAACAAGGCTACCCTGTACAGATGGCAGAAGAAGTATCGCGACTTCTGCGACTCCATAAAAAAGGCCAAGGAGATCCCGGACAAAGAGGTCGAGGCGGCGATGTACAAGCGGTGTATCGGTTACACCTACTGGTAACCATAAGGCTATTTGACCGATCAAAAGAGCAATAATTGGCTGTTTTTCTGAATAAGGAAAAGGCTATGGAGCAAAGGTAAAAAGCTAACAGGCCCGGTGTGTCCATTCGCTGCCCGCTATTATCAGAACTGTCCGGCCATTCTTTTCTTTCGCAATAATTTTTAGAAGGCAAAAATGATGTTAAAAGCGAGTTACAAAAAGGGCGTCGGGTTACTCAATTACCTTTCAATTGGTTCCTCACCAACGGGTGCAACCGTGCAAGTGCAGCGTTTCAGCCCAGGATCAAGGAAATGCAAGATTGCATCGGAACTATCTGCTTCTACTAGGTACCAGATAGTGTGATGACTCCAAGCCCCCCAGCGTCCTTTAACTGTAACGCCCTCAGCATTCTTGTCAATAAGAATATCTGCACCGCCCGCGTCTTTCGGACAGGTCTCTGGGGTATGTACTTGCGTAATCATGAATAACATAATCAGCCTCCTTGTAGATTACTGGTTCGGTCACCATTAACTATAGCGCATACAAGGTGCTCTTACAAGGCGGAGAGGAACAGCAATTCCAAATTTGGCCGAACACCTCAAATGTAGAATGAGAAAGTACTTAACAGCTGTCTATTATTAATGTTTTTCTAGCTCTAGTATTTTTATCTCATGGGAGGGGAAGGCAGCACCTTCTCGACATTGCTGGGCATACTCGAATCGGCTATTCGCTCTTTTCCTGACAAACGGACAGGGACGAACATCCGCTATAGCATGAGGGACGTAGGTCTTTCGGGCTTTTCGGTGTTCTACATGCAATGCCCTTCATTTCTCTCCCATCAGGCATTGATGCAGCAGGAAGAGGGCAGCAACAACGCCCGCACTCTCTTTGGGGTAGAGGAGATCCCCACCGACCCTCAGATACGTAATCTGCTTGATCCGGTGGATCCGAAGCATTGCTTTCCGGTTTTCCAGGATGTAAGGTCGTTGGCTGAAGAGCGGCGGCTGTTGGAGCATTACTATCACAGCTCGCTGGACAGCTATCTGTTAGCGCTGGATGGTACATGGTTTCACAGCTCTGAATCGATTCACTGTCCGGAGTGTTTGTACAAAGATCATAAGGATGGAAGACGCACCTACTACCATAGTGCTATCACTCCTGTGTTGGTAAAGCCAGGAAACAATCGAGTGATTTCACTGGAGCCGGAGTTCATCCTGCCCCAGGATGGGCAGGAGAAGCAAGACTGCGAGATCAACGCAGCCAAGCGCTGGATAGCCGGTGCAGGGAAGAGCTACGTTCCCATGGGTATCACGCTTTTGGGTGACGATATTTACAGCAGCCAGCCCTTTTGTGAAGATGCACTGGCAGGAGGCTATCATTTCATCTTCACCTGTAAGTCATCATCCCACAAATATTTATCAGAATGGATCGAGACAGCCGATGTTGGAGAGGATATTCAGCAGCTGATCAAGTTCGAATTAGCTGTCCCTTACCCAGCTTATAAATTGCCCGAAGTTTGCAAACATCAAGCGCATTAGCCATCTCGGGTCCTCAAGTGCCAAATTTGGAATTGCTGGGAGAGGAAGGACAATTAACTCTGTTCTAAGGAATTACCAACAGTCATGTATTCCAAGGAAGGGCTCACGGTCAAACAATTTTAACGACCAAGGTCAAATAGCGTTCAAGATACTGTCCTTCATGGCCACTTTTTATTGAGTTTTCCACCTACGATGCCCAGGAGGTGACCGCCAGCGGGGAGAAGGACGCCCAGGGCGCGAACAAGGTGATCAAGATCGTCCGTAAGAAGGTCCACGTGCTGGCAGACGTGACGGCGATGATCTTCTGGCTGAAGAACAGGATGCCGAAGGAATGGAGAGACACCTATCGGATGCAGCACGTTTTCAATCCGGAGGCCGGCCTGGAAGGAATTACTCCAGAGGACGAAATCGAGGTCGAACGTGCGGTCGAAGAGATCCTGCATGGTTGCCCGGTATGTCACCCGCGTCAAAACACCCAAAAAAGGGAGGTATCCAAGTGCCATCTTCCCCTAAAAGATTGAAGAAAGGTACCTTCACGAGAGAGCTCGCTCGCTCAAAACGGGCTTTTAAGGCCATCCTGCCCTTAAACGTGCATGGGACAACATCGATTCCGGGCTTAAAATCGAATCCCAACACCGTTTTGACGGGTCAAGGACCATCCTGCGGGACATCTCGGACTGCACGCGCGTCCCGGCGGCATAAGGAGGAACATGGTGGATAATCGTTTCGTATGGGAATGGGAAGACATGGTGTTGGATCTCCACAGCGTGAAGGGCAGGAAGATGCCGAAGATCCCCGAGGAGGCCGGCGGCGAGGACGAATCGGCCCCTTCGGAACCCTCTCGAAACCTACAGAAAGCCGTTGACGAACCTCCCAAAACGTAGTACACTTAAGACACCTTAGGTGAATGAAGGGGGGTACGGCATGGCAGGAGCGATTGAGAAGCGGGCGGACCTGGGAGCGGCGGCTCTCCTGACCGTTGAGGGCAGGGGCGAGCGCACTACGGAAGCTTACAGAGGGGCGATACGCGCTTTCGCGGCAAGCGGACAACCGGCTACCGTCGATGGCTTCGCGGCTTACATGGACACGCTGAAGGCCACCCGCTCGGCGGCGACGGTGAACCTGGCCCTGGCGGCCGGTCGGAAGGCATTCACCATGGCGGCGGGGCGGCTCGGGCTTCCTGCCCGCGAGCTGGCCGTCATCAAGGGAGTCCTGGCCGAGATCCACGGCGTCAAGATCGCCCCCCCTGAGGTGGCCGTCATCACCCCCGTGGAACGCCGGCGGTTGCTATCGGCCCTCCCCCCGAGGGTGAGGCTGATCGCGGAGGTCCTCTACGTTACCGGCGCCCGGGTGAGCGAGATCCTCGGCGTCCGGCGGGATGCCATCCGCGTCAACGGCGCGGTGGAGCTGAGATTGCTGGGCAAGGGCGAGAAGCAGAGGGACGCCAAGATCCCGCCGGGACTGTACGGCCGCATCCTGGCCGCGTTCCCCTCGGGGCCGTTCCTCTTCACCACCGAGCAGGGGAACCGCTACGCTCGGGAGTACATCAGCAGGGAGATCACACGGGCGGCCCGCCGGGTGCTCGGCAGAGGAGTGTCGGCCCACGTCTTGAGGCATAGCAGGGCGACGGACCTGCTGGCGACCACGCACAGGATCAAGGCGGTCTCGCGGCTCCTGGGCCATTCGGACGAGGCGACCACCTTGCGCTACTACGTGAAGGACTCGTTCTCGGACGCGGAGCTCTTCGACGGTGCGGACCTGGAATGAAAGCGGTCCCAGGCCCGGCGCAAGGCGGACACGACCGCGGGGTACTACGTGCGCGACACGTTCAGCGACGACGAGCTCTTCAACGGCGAAGAACTCTGAGGGGAGGGCCCGGTGATCTCGGTAGTCATCCTTACGGCTCTCGGCACCGTCTACGGGTGGGTGAAGACGTGGTCGGACGTACTGACAGCCGGCGGTCTGCTTCTGGGCGGCGCTTGTCTGTGGGTGGCGGTGGCAGTCTATCGGCGCCAGAGTCGCGCGGCCAAGAAAGCCCACGAAGAGCTCAAAACTCACTTCGAGGCCAGGTAAGAGGCCTTCGAGAAATCGCTGGGGCAGCCCGACACCCCCGAGGTAAGAGCGAAGGCGGAGCGGTTTGCGGAGGCCACGGCGGCGACGGTCAAGCTCTTAGGCATGGGAGACTACGCCCCTCCGCCGTGGGACAATTCGAGGCGAAAGACCTGATGGCGCATCATAGACGGCGGCATATCGGTAACTGAAACGTATCTGCGCTCCCATGGGCCTGGGGGCCGGAGTATGAAGGAGGCGAGACAGTGGCTGGAAGATCACGAGGCAAGTCATCGCAACTGAAGTTGTTTTCCAACGAGCGAGACGCTTTGGGAAACTCGGAGAGTGCTTGCCCTCCTCGGACGTCGGTTGAGCCTTCCAACAGTAGACTTGACCGCCATCGGCCGTACGAAGGTCTGTATCGTGCACTGAGTGCTCTCCGGGAAGAATTTCACCGAATCGGGAAATTCGACGACGCCAACGCCAAGTTGGATGAGCTGTGCAAGTTACTCGCCTTGAAGGTGCTCGATACCCGACATCCTCTTCGGGATGGGCGAAGCCGCCTTGAGCGAGAATATCTTGAAGAGGTCGCCGGGAAACATGCACGCGATGCTGGTCAAATCGCATTTGCCCTGCGCAGAGTTTTCGAAGACGTGGCGGAACAGTTCCCAAAAGAGATGTCCGCGTTTGGGCCGCGTTCAACGCTCAACATACGCGAAGACGATAACGAATTCGCTGTGGCGCTCCTGCCTATACTTCAGGAACTACCTACCGAATCTTCATCAAGCACAGACAGGTGGCAGTTCGATTCCCTCAACGAAGTGTTTGGGCACTTTGTGCAAGACAGTTTTCGGAATCGAAAAGAGGACGCGCAGTACATGACGCCGCCCGAGGTGGTGGCGGCAGTTGTTGACATGGCGATCCATGACTTGCTACCCGCTATTGAGCGACAACCAGAGCAATGGAGGCTCCTGGTCGCAGACCCAACATGCGGAGTTGGATCATTCCTGGCAGCCTTCTATCGACATGCCTGCCAAGTGGAGGTTCGGGGCCACAGCCTGTCTGATCGGATTGATCTGTTCGGACAGGACAAGGTAGAACGCATGGTTAGATTGGCTGCTGTCAACCTCAAGATTTTCGCAAAAACAAAATCGGCACTACGACAGGGCAACTCGATCTTGCCCGTCTCCGGTCTGAGCGATATCGCCGGCATGGTAGACGTGGTGCTGACCAATCCACCATTTGGCGCCACTTTTGACGCGCAGCGTGTCCTCGCAGACGGGTCCGAGAAAGACTATCCTGTACTGTTCAGCATGGCCCACAGTCGGACCCTTCCCAAGACGGTGGATTCGGAGTATCTGTTGCTGGACCGGGATATCGCGCTCCTGAAGCCCGGGGGGCGACTGTTTATAGTCGTGCCTGATCATGTAGTTTCAGCCGGGGGTTTTTCGGAGGATTTCCGGAACGCCCTATCCCAGTATGCCGATTTGCTCGGAGTGCTGGATCTTCCGACGGAGACCTTCGCGCAAGCTGGTACCCGCACAAAGACGAGCGTTGTGTACCTGCAGAGGAAGGGGCAGACTACCGAAAATCGGCCTCGACACGTATTCATGGCGGTGTCTGAGGACCTTGGTTTTCGGGTCGTTGCCCGTAGCGGGGTATCCGTCAAGCGAATGACCGGCGACTGTGACCTCGACGGCATCGTTACCGCGTTCAGAGAGTTCCGGGCGCGAGGTAACATCAAGGAGGACCTGATCCTTTTACGTGAGCGGGCTTCTGTTACCGCTGTGGATCGGAGCAGAGCACTAAACGGTCGATGGACGGCGGGTTTCTATCAGACTAAGCGGCTATCTGCGCTGAAGCATCTGGGCAGGCTCGACAACTCGGCCTTTGAGACAAGACGGCTCGTAGACATATTGGAGGTGGACCCCGAGGGTAATGAGCGGGTCCTCCCTGACAAGGAGAACCGGTGTATCAGTGTTCTCCACGTAGGCGAAGACGGATGCATCGATCTGCGAGCTGTGGAAGACTACCGCCCGATTACCGCATGCGTTCGATGCCGCCAGGGCGATGTGCTGCTCTCGAAGATCAATCCCCGGATAGTCCGAATCACGGTGGTGCCAAGCACGCCCTGGAAGCTGGGCTGCTCGTCAGAGTTTGCCGTACTGCGGACGAAATGGGCCGAGATCTCTCCATGGGCTCTGTGCTTGATCCTACGGAGTAACGTAGTTCAAGCGCAGGTTCAATCTTTGACCACTGGCACTTCGTCATCGCACAACCGTGTCAAGACGAAAGACTTAGCTGTAATCCGAATTCCCCTGCCGAAGAAGGGTACGATAGCCCGCGAGCAGCTTGAGGATGCCGCCAAGCGATACGAGGCAGCCGCCCTGAAAAGGTACGAGGCCCTTCATGCCATGGGAACGTGTTTCAGTGATATTGAGGATCTGCTCAGCCTAACATGAACTTCAATCAGTCCGCCGGTGAACATGTTCCCGAAGTCAATACGTCTGGATCGAACCTGACAACCTCGTAGTTCTCTCCGTTCCAGTCTGCGCGAAACAGAAGTGGATAGTTCAAATTTCCGCAGGTGTTCGTGAAGACATCTGAATCCAAATTCCTCGGGGGATGGAGCTGGAAATTGTCGCTCCGGATAATCCCTTCTTCACGCTGCTTGTACCACTTGGCAGCCATCGCCCTGAACATAAGATCACTGGGAGGACGGACAACCCAGACGCGGCAACGGTTGAGTCTGCGTTTGGGCTCGGAATCCCACATCACAAAAAAGAGATGTGGCACCTCGTCGAGTGTCTCAACGGAACTCTCGGCTGTCTTTCGACCCGCCTTGATACATCCGTTGAACCGAGGGGTGTCGATCGCCAGCCAAACATTTGCGGCTTTCACGTCTGAACCGTCGGCGAGGTCTGCACCCTTTTTTCTGGCAATTCCCTTGATCCCCGTCAAGAGACTCACAAGTATCTGCGACCACGCACGTGTGTCGCTCGGTACAGGATGTTGAGTCTCAGTGGCCAGGCCAGCTGCTGCGTAGAAGGACTTGCGGTGGAGCTTCAAAAACTCAATTGTCCTGTTCATATCAATTTTTTGCATGATGCTCCTTGCGCTTATCTGGGATCGTCAAACCCTATCAGGTGACCAACTCTGCCCAAGCCGCACATCTCCCTTCGTGTCCATGTGCGAGAAATGAATCCCTACTCCCATTTTCATCGGTGGCTTTCGGACCGGGCTTGAACCTGTTTGGTTCGGTCCTCCCTTTCGGAACCACCCCGGGGGGATGTTCCAGGTCCTCCGCAAGAGTGGCTCTGTGTCGCACGTGGTGCCCCTGTGTCGGGCTTTTGTGGGTATGGTGGTCCTTTTTTTAGATACCTGGGCCGTAGGCGGCGGCTTGGGGGGGGGTAGACGGGGTCTGCCGGTTTTAGCTGTAAACACGAGTACTTATATGGACAAAGAAAAACTTGAGGCAGAGGAGCGCACACAATATCATGTTCCGCTTGGTAACGGTGTTCTGATTTGGGCCGATTCTCAAGTTTTCCAATTCGATGGGATAGAGTAAATAAAACGGGGGGGAAATGCGAAAAATAGCGATAGCTCTATCGAAGGGCGGGGTGGCGAAGACCACAACAGCTGTACACCTGGCCCACTGCCTGGCCATTCAAGGCCGCAAAGTCCTATTGATCGACACCGATACTCAAGGCCAGTGTTCGAGACTCTTAGGGGTCGAGCCCGAAGGAGGGCCTGGCGGAGCTGATCGACACAGGGAAGGGGCCTTCTCGTGAAGATTCTGGGGTGTTAGGAGGCCTTCCAGGTTCTCTTGCGTTTCTGGGGCCGTCGTGCCGAGATCCGTCGCCCCTCCTCCTGCATTAGTATTCCCCGATGAGCTAAACGGCAAGAGCAAGATATTGAATCCTGAAAAGACCTTCTTTGTCCAGTTGTTGAAAACGAACGCTCCTTCGTATAATAATCAAGCATGAAAAAAGTTTGTCTGTTTCTCTTAATCTTCAGCTCTGCTTTTGTCTTCTCTTGCGACGAAGATCTGCGCATGCCTTACTTCGAGCCCGGCTCAGAGATAATCCGCCATACTGGCTATGTTGCAAAATACAGTGAGGCTCACGAGCTCGCGGAGTGGGTTGCATACCAACTCACACGTGAGGAAGTAGAGGCGGAGGTGGCTGAAAGAACCGAAGACTTCCGCGAGGATCCCGCAGTCTCCACGGGCACTGCTACTAAGAAGGACTACAAGTCCTCTGGATATGAACGAGGTCATCTGGCCCCGGCTGAGGACTTCGATTGGTCCGAAGATGCTATGAGCGGGACTTTTTACTTCACAAACGTTGCCCCCCAGAAGGGAGGCTTTAACCGGGGTATCTGGCTGAGGCTGGAGAACCGTGTACGCGCATGGGCGTTAGAGAATGACGAAATCTACGTTGTAACCGGGCCCGTTCTAACCGATGGGCCTTATGAGACAATAGGCGATAACCAAGTCGCAGTGCCGAAGCGTTTCTACAAGGTCATCCTGGACTACAAGGAACCTGAGACAAAAGCCATCGGTTTCATCCTCAGGCATGAGCCGAGCGGCGAAGCCCTCGGCACCTTCGCCGTTTCTATCGATGAGGTGGAGCGAGTGACCGGCCTCGACTTTTTCCACTTACTTCCGGACGAGCTCGAGGAGTCGCTGGAGGCCCCGCTCAAAGCGGGCCTGTGGCCAGGGCTGCGCTAATTCTAAAGGTTATTTTTCGAGGTCTTATAGGGTACCGGGACCTCTTAGAAAAGGCAACGATCTATGAATCTCCGGAGGGGGATCCGGATCTTTGAGCTCGGGCTTTATTGAGAGGATAGCCGAGTCCCCTATTTGTCATATTTTAACAAACATCGGGTGATCCATAATGGGTCACTTGTTATTTAAAGGCCTTAGGCCATCCGCCATGCTGATCGATGACCTCGTCGATTTCCTGCATGATGCGGATTGTCTCGTTGAGGGCGACGACAATCTTCTGGTAGTGGGAAAGGTCATCGTCGGTGAGTATGCGCCCCTTCCGGTCCTTGAGCCATTTGTGGCAGACCTGGTAGCCACCGATGTGGAAGTCCCAAACCTCCTCAGGGACGCCCTTAAAGCCGATCGTGCCGGGCTTCGTGGCACGGTGACCCTCCCGGGCGCTGGTCTTATCGGTATCGAGCCACACGGTGTCATTCGACCATCCAACCTGCTCTACCGTGGGATTCTTTGGGCCAGGGTAGACGGTAATGAAGCTGTTAACCTTGGACGACTCCATCAGGTGTAGGGCGATGAGTTCGCTGCCCAGACGGGCCATGTCTCGGAATAGGTCGCGATTGCCCGGCGTGGGGACGCGCGGGAAATCGATCTTGAGCATCGGCTCGAATAGTTTGCGGTATTCCGGAGAGTGGAAAATTGCGTAGATATATGCGAGCACATCTTGAGGGCTAATCGTCATGGTGTCGCCATCGTGCTCCGACAGAAATCGCATATCTGTCGCGTGCTCGATTGCATGGACGAAGCCCGGATCAAAGTTGGGCAAACGACTCTTGTTCGCAGGGGCGAAATCCGTGAATAGCTCCAGGTTCGCCTTGCCTACACCCGGGTAAAGATATAGAGGGGCAAAGCTCATGATGCCTTTATTGCTATAGAAGGCCCGATTATCTACGGGGTACCGACTGACACCAAAATGGTTATAAGTATCCCCCAACGCGACTTGGCGCATGTAGATGAGTCCAAGGTTTTCCCCCGCAAGCATGTGCGGCATGGCCTCGGTGCGGGGCCGCCATACAACAGAAGGATGCCAAAGGATAAGTCTCTTGTCGAAGGGGCGATACAGGATCGGTGCAACGAGATCCTCCAGACGTTGTGTCTTGCAAACGGCCGAAAGTTCGAGCCTTGCGGTAGCGACTCGCCAAGCGTAGTTCTCCTTTAGGCCGAGGCGCTGGCGTGCCTCTTCATCTCCGAGACGCTTATCCAAGAATGTGTGCATCCTCTCCAGTAGGGGCTTCCGGTCGAAGTCGATGACGAAGCCATCTCGCGCAGTCACGACACCAGTGACGTTGACAGGCATGATCTCGTTGATCGCTTTCCAGATGTAGTAGTCGCCAATCTCGCCGTGATCGAACGGCTTGAACAAGTAGAACGGCTTGGCTGCATCAATCTTCTGACAATCTGTCGAACCAGCGGTTTCCGCAAGCAGGCGATCGTACTTGCTCTGCCGCTCTCCCCACATTTCACTGTGGTGAACGGGACAGAGATTAGCTTCTGTTTCAACGCTCGCCTGATTCACGAACAACCCGATGGCGACGCCCTGCTGGATGTCGAAGACATTCACATCCTTCCGTCCGTCCGGTGCGATTTCCTTTTTCTTCAGATTGCCGTGGAGATCGAGCACCTCTATGCTACTGAACGAGTGCATCAGGGACCAACGCATCCCGCGAAACGTTGGGTTGTCGAGGTATCCGTGATTGGTGATGTAGCCATGAATCCCGCTTCCTGTGCTATCGAGCAACCACTGAGATAGGCGGATAAACTTGACGTAGTCGTCCTGCAGCCATACCTTGCGTTCACCCAAAGGCTCCCCGTCAACGTGGTAGTAGCTCTCTATCCGTGTTCCAACGGGCAGCCCTCCCTTAAGCAGGCCATCGATCCAGGGCCCCATGTTTGAGGACAGCCCCGCGTAGGGCGGATTCCCTATCACCACCGTGAATCGCTGCTTTCGCTTGATCTCGTTGACCTCCTGCGCCTCGTGGGCGAGGGCCGGCAGGATGTCCAGCGTGAGCTGCCTATCGCTCGCCGGCTCCAACGCATTCGTCAGGTACACCCGTGCTCGCTTGTTACTGCCGAAGCGGTAACCGGTCTCGTAGAGCTTCAGTCCAATCTTAAGGTGGGCGATCGCGTAGGGGGCCATCAGGAGTTCGTAGCCGTGTAGTCGCGACAAAAGGTGCTCCGGAACATACTCGTTCCAAAGTGACTCAATCTTATTACCGTCGTGACCCTGCGCCTTCCACTTGGCGACCAGTGTTTTGTAGATGAGATCGATGACCTCGACGAGGAACGTGCCGGTACCGGTAGCGGGATCGAGGATCTGAACGAAAGCCTGGTTGGGCGAAATGCCGTCAGGGATCTTTAGGTTCTCATGGTACTTGGCCATCTCGCCCCAGGTGGTCGAGTCGGCGAGGCCGTCCTTGAGGCCGAACTCGGTGCGTAAGAGTTCATCTACCGAGCGCACGATGTAGGATACCACCGGGCGAGGTGTGTAGAAGACGCCACGCTTCACCTTTTGCTTCTTGTCGTAGGCGGCGAGAAAGTGCTCATAGAAGTGGATGACCGGGTCTTCCTGGGGGTTCCTGTCGCCGAAGTCGCGGACGACAGCTTCCATGTTGGCGTCATCGAGGAGCTCCATGACGTCGGAGACGCCCAGCTCGTCGAAGTCGATGCCCGGTCCGCCGGCCTTGCCGCGGCGTCCGCCCACCCGGAGGAAGGTTTCCATCAGCTCCTTCAGGAAGGGGTTGGTCCGCATGTGAACGGCGAAGTCGTCTACGGTCTTCCCCTCTGGGTCGGTGATACGCGCCGAGAGAAGCCCGTAGGAGATGGTCTGGGCGTACATGTCAGAGAAACCGGCGGCGTCGAGGTCGTGAACCAGCGCCTCCTGGAACGCTTTCATTAGCCGGGTGAGCGGGCCCGTTTCGGTCTCTATTGTGAGCGCCGTCTTGATGCGGTCGCGAATCGCGCGGGCCAGCTCGGCCAAACGGAGCGAGAGCTCCTTGGAGGTTGTAATGACCTCGCGGTGGCGCAGGGTGAAGGCAGTGCGCCAGCGCTCGTGCCACGCCCCGATGTCCGTATCGTCGTCGGGCCAGGCGAGATCGCGGGTCAGCTTCTCGGCCACGTCGTCGAGGTGGAGCGGCGTGTCGAGGTTGTCCCAGCCGAGTACCTTAAGAGTAGGCAGGTCGTGGCCGTCCCTGGACTTCGAGAAGTGGGCGAAGGTGATGCGGCGCTCGTCCCCCTCGCCGTAGTTAGAGACGAAGAGCAGGTCGTCCGCAGCCCAAGCTTGCCGTTCGGCGCTGTTGGAGGAGGCTCGTTTCTTGAGCGCCACCTGGCCCAAGATGCGGCGCAGCGCAACAACAGGGAGCCGCTTTGGCTCGAACTTGACGAAGAAGATGCCCCAGGGCTGATTCGGGGTGAGCGGACGTAGCCGCTTGATCTCCTGGATCTTGGCGGCGTTCTTTGTATCGATGCCAAGCTCCTCGGGGGTGTATTCGAAGGTTAGGTCCTCGAAGTCATCGGAGTCGATCGGCCAGTCCAGAGTGTCGCGCAGGTAGGCGACGAGCTGGCGGAAGGTTCGGATCTCTTTCAGTTGGGCACGGTGGTCGGTCAACATCAGTTCACCCCTCGTTCAGTTCCATCCAGCAGCGAAGCCGGGCCTTGACACCTACAGGAGCGTCCACGCGTTTGAGGTACGTGTTCTTGATATGCTTCTCGACCTTCTTGCGGACGTCGAGCAGCGTCTCTTCCTTCGTGGTGCAGCGACGCGGCGTCTCGGGTTTGGAGCGGATACTCTCGACGATCTCACCCGGCTCTTCGTGGATCGTTTCGCGTTCGAGGTCGTAAAGGTACCAACGGGTGGTCCCAGCCTCCTCGGTGAACTCGCTCTTCTCCTTGTCCAGGGCCGGGAGCCCATAGCAGAAAAAGACGCCGCGCGAGCGCCTGGCGAGCTTTTTGCGCCCGGTGAAGATGGCACTGGGAAAGGCCCGCAGCCGCGTCGCCAGCTCCGGGTCGTCTTGGAGCAGCGCCTGGTACTCGAGGTGTATATCCTCGACGGCCGTGCGCGTACCTTCGTAGGCGTGATTGAACTCCTTAAGCGCCTCGTAGTGGTCCTCGGGTCTGAAGAGCTTCCTGCCCTCAATACCAAGCGTTTTCGAGATAAGGAGCGTCTTCTGCGTGACGCGGGTGTAAAGGCTCAGAATATCATTCAGCTCGTCGGGTGGCAGAAAGTTCCAAAACCAGACCTTGCCGCGCGAACCGACGATCTCGGGGCATTCTCGTACCATGCGCTTCTCGATCTCAGGATTCATCCGCCGGTCCACGCGGCCTATGCGCTGCATCAATCGAACTGGGTTCCAGTGGATGTCATAGTTGATCATCCGGGAGGCGTCCTGTAGGTTTAGGCCCTCAGAAAGTACGTCCGTGGAGATTAGGACGCGGATCTCCTTCTTGGCCCGGGCCGAGAGGTCTGCAGAGCCGAGACCGTTATAGTAGGGAGAAAAGCGCTGGATTACGTCGGCTCGGTTCTTCTTCGAGGCGCTGTCGACCTGTTCGACACCCTCGAAGTTGGCGTCCACGATCTGGCGGTGGAGGTAGCGCGCTGTGTCCGCAAACTCGCTGAAGATGATGACCTTCTGGCCTGCAAGCGCCTTCGATCGGAGCAAGCGCATGAGCTTCTGGAGCTTGTCGTCTTGTTTGGGTTCGAACTTCCGGGCTTCTTCCAGGAACTTCACGATCTGGTCGAGATCGATGAACGTTTCCTGCATCATTTCGGAGACATCGTAATCCTTTCGGTCGAGCTTCTCGACGGCCTCAATCAGCTCGGGCGGGACCACGTCCTCCTCGGCCTCCTCCTCTTCTTCATCGCCCCAAAAATCCAGCTGGCGCTGATTCGCATAACGGAGGATCTCGGCGTTCTGGCTCTTCCAACGCTCGAGTCGGCTCGCCTCTGCGTCGGTATCGCTGTGCACCTCGAGGAAGGCAAGGAGCTTCTTCATCAATCGGTCGCAGGAAATCTCGAAGGCGGCCACGGAGCTCTCGAAGCGTTTCAAGAACATCGTACGAATGAGTCCCACCACCTGCTTCTGACGGCCTTCTTCTAAAGGATCGATCGTTTCGTCTTGGCCTTTGTACCAGGCCAGGGGGTAGTAGATCGGCAGCGTAAAAAGCGGCTTTTCCTTACGAAAGGCTTCCTCGAACATGTCGAGGAGGCGGCTGTAGGTCTTGCGGATCGAATACTCGGCGACCCGAGGAGCCTGGCGCTCCGGGAAAGAGGCGGCATTTCCCGTCTCGCGGATCTGACTCTCACGCGCGTAGTCCCGGCTGCGCTGCACCACGAGCTGCCGAAAAAGCTCGTCAGTCGCCAGGATTTCCTGTGCTTCGGTCAAATGCTCGGCGAGATCGACTGCCTCACCTCCCATTCTGTTGTGAAGCGTCTTCTCGAGGTTGTTGAAGTGGGAGCGGAAGTTATTCACTCCGAGTGTCCGCGCAAAATACGCCTCGTCGCGTCGGGTGAAGAGCTCGGCCATGTGCCGAAAGTCGGCAAGGCGGTTATTGATAGGGGTCGCAGTCAGGAGGAAGAGGGTCTTGGAGCGGAGCGAAGGATCGAGGAGGTCGTAGAATCGATAGTAACGCGATGGTTCAATCCCTTTCTCAAGATCTTCGTGTCGGCCTGGATTCCTGAAGTGATGAGCCTCGTCGATCACCACCGCGTCTGCGAGCTCGGCGATGCGACGGAAGCGCTCCGGAAAATCGCCCTTGCGTCCGAGATCCGTGTGGTTGAAGACGGCGAGGTTGCTGAAGTCCGCATTTCCACCTACGCCACCGATGTGCGGCAGGTACTTCCGGATGTGCGGTTCCCAGACGCTTTCGGTGGTCGCCTTGGGCGCGAAGAGCGCGACCCGCTTGCCCTCGTGCAGAATAAGGCGCTCGATCAGCATCAGTCCGACGAAGGTCTTGCCGAGCCCCACGCCGTCGCACAGGAACGCACCGCCGTGCTGGCGGCCGATTTTCATGAGGGCCCAATAGGCCTCCTTCTGGTACCGATCAAGCTGCGGGAACATGCGCGAACGCGTCTCGTCCCACTCGGTGGCCGTGAGCTCGTGGCCCCGGAAGAACTCTTGGAGCGCCTTTGCGTAAACGTCGAACGGTGTGTAGAGGTGCGTGTGGTGCGAGATCGTCTCGACGACCGCGTCAGTCACCTCGCGCGCCTCGTTCCAGTGCGTCTCGAACCACTCTTGAAGCTGAGCTACATCGCGCGCGCCCTGGATCTGGACGTTCAGTTCCACATTCTTGGTGAGCCCAGGTCGCGTGAAGTTACTCGATCCGACCAAAGCCTGGGCGCCCACCACCTCCAGCTTGGCGTGTGTAATGTAGGTCTTGGCGTGGAACTTGTCAGTGTCGTAGACGCGGCACTCGATCTGGCCCGAGCGAAGCGCATCAAGGATAGCCGGAACCCCGTGGAGGAAGGGGTTTGTCTCCTTCTCGTCCTCGAGGCTCCTGTCGAGTTGCTCCGTGGCCCGCTTCCTCACCGCCTCGAGGAGTGCTTTGCGCGTCCGGTGGGTCGTCTCGGCGCCCATCAGGATTCGGATCTTATCGAGCGTCTGCCACTTCCCATCGAGCGCCAGGAGCGAGCCGATTTCGAAGAATCCAGTAGCAATGTCGAAGCTCTTTGCTATTTCGCACCATTCTTCAAGATAACGGAGTCCAGTCCAACCAGATATACTGTTATCGACGATGAAGAGGTTACCACCTTTTTGGTCTTTTCCCATGACGCCTTCCCACCATTAGCCTTTCTTGTTGTGTTTTTCGATCTCCGTTTCCATAAGTCTAAATCAGATACTACCCATCTGTCATCGTAATACTTCCTCGATCAACAGGACAATCATCAATCTTCTCATCTTTGCACCTTCTCCCTGGTGATCCACAACCTTGGACTTGTTCCAAAAAGAACTCTTTCGACTCCGGCCCTGCTGGAGATACAACGCTTCTTTCTACTGGGTTACCTGCCTTAGGGCTCCCGTAAACTTTTTATGCCTGGTTCGCAAATAACGGGCCTAAAACGAGGTTTTTAGAGATAAAGGGTATCCAGATACCAGGCAGGTGGTTCGGGTGGTTTCTCCGCATAGCATTTGCGTCTCAGGGCAAATAAAAAGGTGGTCCCGGCCCCCTGAGTCAACGGATTATTACCATAGCCTTGCAGGGAGGAATAAGATGGGGATTTTGATAGTCAATCAGAAGAAACCGCATAACGCTCTCAAAACTTGCACGTGAAGGCCCCTTCCTGCCATTTTCTCAGGGTAGGTGATGTCTGAGTACCTGGGTATTTCGGCCTCAGGTTCGGTTGACTTTCTGCCGACATTGTGAGCAGAATGTCTGACATGGGAGGGGAATATGAAAGCAGTAGCATTTTCTATTCAAAAGGGCGGGACCGGTAAGACTTCCTTGGCCGGCAACGTCGCCTATCTGACAAAAGCGAAAACACTGTTGATCGACGGAGATCCCCAGGGATCGGTGAGCTCCTGGTTTCTGACTGAAGCTCCGGAGTACGAGCTTGCCGACGTGCTGCAGGGACGGGCTGCGCTGAGCGAGGCGATGGTCGAGCTCAAGAACGATCTGTACTTGGTCCCTACCTTCGGGATCGGCGGGGGGCTTCGGGCTTATTCGGATCTGGCTCTCGATCGGGAGCCTTTTATCTTTCAGAATCTTCGAGAAGAGGCCGGGTCCCTGGGCTTCGAGGTGGTGATATACGACCTGGGGCCTGCTGCGGGAAGGCTCGAGAGATGCGTCCTGCTTGGCTGCGACGAGGTGGTTACTCCTCTGACGCCAGAGTATTTCTCGGTCGACGGGATCGAGATTTTCAAGCAACTACTCCAGGAGGTCCAGAAATACAGAGGGCAAGTGGAACACCGAAAGATCGTGCTTAACTTGATCAACCGCTCGTTCCGCAGGCACGTCAAGTATCGGGATCTGGTGGAAGGGCTGGAGTATGAAGTGTTCGAGGTTGGCCAGGATGCGAAGCTGCCAGAGGCTCAGATCCTACACAAAAGCCTGGTTGATTATGCTCCTGGATCTAAAATCCTGCCGGATCTCCGCACGATCGCGGAGGCCATAGAGAGGTGAAGTATGGCAATATCGAAAAAGGACAGACTGGGCGAAAGCATGGAAAGGGATCTAAAGGGCAGGGATCTCTCTGACTCGGACGGTTCCAATCTCAAGAAATATTCGGTCTTTCTCTCGGAGAGGACCGTGAGAAGGTTGGGGCAACAGCTGCCCGGGCTGAACATATCTACCGGCATTCGCTTCGCTGTAGAGCAGTATTTGAAGACGCAGAGATAGAGGGGCCCGGAGGAACAAGCCGTGATAACCACAGTAGTCATCGATATGCCGACGATAATTTTCAACGGTTACGAGTTTGCGTACATGGCGCTGACCTCTTCGGGCATGAAGCACTGGCAGGATAGGTCAGTGGAGATATACAATTACATTTACCCTGGGCTGAACGGACAGAACCGAATGCCTGACCCCTTCCTGACTATGAACAGCCGGGACAGGGAGGGGCGGTATCCCCTGGCTTCGGCGACGACCTGTGTCGAGATTGCTACCTTGGGAATACCCTGGATGACGACCCGACGTCTTGCGAGAGAGACGTTTCTCAAGATACACCCGGAGACGGGGATAGTTGAGTTCTACCATGGATGTCCTCGATCGATGAACTGGTACGACCGGGCCGATGACTACTGGAAGGTTCGGCACGAGTGAGGAGGTAAAAATGAGTGACGAGTTAAAGCAGAAGTATGGAAAGCAAGCGGAGGAGATAGCTCTGGAAATTATGAGTGTATTGGAGAGAGATTTTCCGTTTATAGGGGGGCTGTTCGTTATACAAAAAGCAGAAATTCATACGAGGATCAGCGAGACCGCTCTTTTCTGGTTCGATAAGAAGCAGGTAACTTTTTGAATTGGGAGCTGCTGGGGCCAGGGGGATCTGCCGGGACAAATACGACAGCGTGTCGTATTTGCATGAAGCTTACCGGATCGCCGAGCTTGAGGGTCGTGAAAAGTCGGTAACGCTAGTGTTACCGAAAAGTTGGTGGCCGGAATTGAGAGATCGTCGCCGAAAACCTTGCAGCGAAGTATACGAGAACTATAAACGGTTGCTCCTAAACTTGACATAAGAGCAATTGGGAAACTGTGGATCCACCCTTTCCGACCGCCGCCCTGCCGGAAAAGCAAATTATTTACGCAAATTTGCCCAAAATAACTTATTTAATCCGCTGAAGTGTTGACAAGTTTTACGTGCGGTTTTACATTTATTGCAACCGGAGGATGCTATGAACAAAGAACGATTGATCGCTTTTAAAGTAGACATAGAGGAGCGGGATGAGATTCAAAGGATGGCAGACTCCCTGAACGTAAGCGTCTCAGAATTCTGTCGGCAAAGGATCTTTACCTTTAAGGGCGACGAGATTGCCACGCTGCAACTGCCGACCGGCGAGCTCATCGAAGCTGGCAAATTGAAAGGAGCTAAGATGGTTTTTATCCGGACGGCTGGCAACGGCAAAGGCCAGGGAAAGGCTGTGAAGACAAAATAAAAAAAAGCCCCGAAGGGAACGGACATTCCTTCCGGGGCCGGGTGTGACACACTGATGGTGTCCCGTTGACCAGCTATATTTTAATGCTACCACACCGACGGTGTCCACCCCTGCTGAAGAAAAAAACGGGAGGGGACACGTGCAGGTTGCACAGCCAGAACTTTTCGAACCACAACACTATATTGATTATCAGGGAACGGGATATTTCTCGGTCCTTTCTAAGCCGTCCGGTAGGGCGAGGCAAGAGTCTTACCAGACGAGCCTGTTGCCGACCGTGGTCTCTGTTCTGCCTCAAGAGATCGACACCTGGATCACGCAAGCCGTCTTCAATCAGCCGAACCGTAGGGCCGTAAACCTGCGATCTGTGGGCCTGCTGTTTGCAGATCTTGACACTTATAACGTACCGGCTTTCAGAGGAAAAACGTCAGAGCAGCTGGCCTGGATGCTGGTTGAGTTCTGCTGCCAGGAGGATCTCCCGCCACCGTCAATAGTTCTCTTCTCGGGCCGAGGCCTCCAGGCAAAGTGGCTTCTCGATGAGGCCCTCGGGCCGCCTTTCCTCTGCGATTGGAACGCTGTACAACTCGCTTTGGTCAAGCTGCTCGAGCCGTTTGCGGCCGATGTTAACTCAAAGGACGTAAGCCGAGTCCTCAGGGTGGATCGAACCGTCAATACGAAAAGCGGGGAGCGTTGTCGAGTCGTCCACGTCACCGGCGATCCTCTGCCTGCCCGATATGACTTCGAGGATCTCCGAGCTGCCCTATCAATACCAGAGAGATACGAGCGACCCCTCAAGAGGGAGAAGCCAAAGAACATCACGCCGTATCCCGGCTCTATGGCTCTTCAGAGACTTAACTGGTTTCGACTCTATGACATTCGGGATCTCTGGAAGATCCGAGGAGGAGTCCCGGTCGGATTCAGGGAGATCGCTCTTTTTTGGGAGATAAACTTTCTACTTCTCGCCGAACCTGGGAAGTACTGCGATCTCTGGAAGGAGGCGCAGGCTCTCGCCAGGGAGATAGATCCCGATCATCGGTTCTATCAGAGATCTGACCTTTCCACAGTCTACCGGAAGGCGAAAGCGATGCGAGAGGGCAGGGCCGTGCTTTATCGTGGGCAGGAGTATCCGTCTCTCTACACTCCTAAGAACCAGACCCTCCTCGAGCTCTTCCAGGTCACGCCGGAGGAGGAGAGAAAGCTCCGCACAATCATCTCAACAGAGGAGAAGGTCCGTCGGAGAAGGGAGAAGCGGTGGGCGGACGGTGTACAGCCTAGAATTAGTAGGCCAGACAAGCCCTGGAAAGCCTTGGGGATCTCCCGTGCAACCTGGTATAGGCTGGGAAGACACAAGAATGAGACTGAATGACCTTTATCTTGGAGGGGGGAGAAATAAGGCTGTTAGTAGTAGCAGGTCTGCGAATATGTGCATAACTTTTAAAGAGGAGCCGGTCAAGGGTGAGCCGGTGGGGGTGGCTGAATGAGTGAAATTCGAGACCTGCAGGAACTGAGACAGAATCGAAAAGTCTATTTCAAAGGCGCCCTGGAGGCCTGCGGGGAAGATACCGCCAAGCTCTTTGAGCTGATGATCGAGCAAAAACGATACTACGAGCTCGTAGACCAAATTAGGTGTGAAACGCCGGCGTTGCCAGTTGAGAATAAATGACTGAGGAGGACGGTATGGAAAACAGAGAGCTCACGGATGCTATGCAAAAGCGGCGAAATACGTTTGTGACTGAAATAGCCGATGCAATCTTACCGGAAGACACACCGCTAGAAGAGCGGGTAAAAATGTGGTGGAAATTGGGCTACATAGGCGATGATTAACCGATAAGGGGGTGAATCTTAATCAAACGATTTTATGGATGAGGCGAAATGAAGACGAACAAGTTCAAAACCAAGCACGTAGGCATATATCGAAATGAAGCAGGAGACAAGTTCTACTGCTGCTATCCTGTTTACGGAAAGGTGAAATGGGAGAGCGGGTTCCGATCGGAGCTGGCGGCGATAAACGCCAGGGCCAAGGCTGTACATAAAAAGCAAATCGAAGAGGAGGAGTTTCCGAGAAACAAGCTGGGATGGTTTATCAAGCATCAGTACTATCCATATGATTTGGATACCTTAAGTGAGTCTTATCGGCGAACCGCCAAAAGCCTCATAAATAAATGGATTCTGCCGTATCTCGGCAACAAGGTTATTCAAGCCATCGATTACATGATGTTGAATGAATGGCGGCAGCAAATAAAAAAGGATGTCATTCCCGATTGCACCTATAAAAAAGTGAATGGCAAAATGAGGTACATTTTAAGTCAAGCCAGGGAATTGGGGATAATACAGTCTAATCCTGCTACGAAATTAAGAAGGGTAAAATATACTTCACAAGAGAAAAGAGCGCTGACCGTAGACGAGGTAAAGCGGTTGGTCATGGGATGCAATCCTTATGACACGGCTCTTATCTATGTGGCCGTATTGAGTGGTTTGAGATTGAGTGAGCTGTTTGGTTTGGCATGGACAGATATTGATTTTGAGCAAAACACGCTTACCGTGCAGAGACAGCGAAACAAATTCGATGTGAAAAACCAAGGCTATACAACGGAAGTGCTCAAGACGGGAAACTCGAGACGCACGCCGGCCATGTTTGAGGAACTGGTAAGGGTTCTGCTGGTGTGGCGGGCAATTTTATTTAACTATGCAGAAATGAAAAAGCTGTTTCCAAAGTATAGTCCTTATTATGAGAACCATCAGCCGGAATGGGTATTCCCTGTATTGATCATCAGGGAGTTTGGATCTACTCCTAGAAATCAGGATACGTGGACCAGGACGCAATTTAAAAAGATCAGAAAGAGAAACGGATTCACTGACATCACATTTAATACTCTGCGGCATACGCACAAGATGCTCAAGCGACAGCGAAATGTAGATGCACGGGTCGTACAGAAACAGATGGGCCATGCAAAAGGCTCGATGAGTGAAGGGTATGACTATGTGAGCATCGAGGAGCAGCAAAAGGAGATGGATAAGCTACAATATTTGATAGAGGCACCCAAAGAAGAAAAACCAGAGTTTTCTGTAGAAATACATACGATAAGCGAATGGCAGGAAATATCAGATGAAGAAGAGGAATAGCAATATCCAACGGGCTTCTAAGGACTGTCTTCCGAGAGGAAGACTTATGCTGCAAATTATTTGTAGGAGCTACATGGAGTTACGTCAATCGTTCTTAGTGGATGTCTGTTGTGATGCAGCAGAGGCAAAAGAGAGGTAAATACCTACAT
>SDBV01002846.1_pt1 | contig 25837 bp, 26 predicted proteins | sample 2277081 | NCBI WGS metagenome assembly SDBV01 (sample SAMN10402039, study PRJNA504765) | marine sediment metagenome | isolation source: marine sediment core GS10_PC15, 223 cmbsf | place: Arctic Ocean: Southern Knipovich Ridge | collected 2010 | reverse complement strand
CTTTGCTAAGAGTATCTATATTCGGTTTAAAGATTTCTACAATGTATTGTACGATATCTAATCTATCTCGATCTACAGCATACCTAAACGGAGTATACTTGTCAGAAAATTCAAATAACGGATCTGCACCTTTATGTACAAGATATCTAAACATATTCAAGTCTCCTGGTAATATTGTTATCACTAATGCACGATTAATGTTAAAATCCGGTCTTATTTTCTCTATTATATACTTAAGTATCGGCAAATATTTTGATCTGATTGCATCATGTATTATCTTTTGATACTCGAGGGTTTTATGCTCCATAAAGAACCTATACATGTCTCTGTACGATAAAGCGTTCTCTTTATATGCAAGTAAATCATAGTCAAATACATGTTTAATTCGTTCATACCAAAATAAATCAGTTGCACTCACTTCAGCTGCTCGTTTATCAGTCCTAGAAGCATTGGCTAAGTCTTCATTATTAAGATTAATGAGAACTTGAACAACTAATTCTGATGGAATATCGGCTAAAGACTTCAGTTTTTTTCTTTCCTCTTCTGATATTTTCTCACTTTCTTCATCTTCTGATTTTCTAACTAAATCCGATGTTCTTTCTGGTGGTATGTGTTTAGATTTTTCCGCTATGATTTTTGGGTGATCGACAGAACAATAATAACAACTGAGACAAAGATACTCATCTACGTCCCAATCATCATAATATTCTTCGTTACAAGTGCCACATCTAAGTAAAGTCTTTCTACGACATCTATCACATCTACCGGGAATATTACTAAATGTAAAACTGTCCTTACTTTTGTATGGAGCATATGAGATATTACAAAGTTCACAACTCTTCTGAGTTGACTCGGCCATTATTTTGGTAAAATGATCGTTGGTTATTTTATCGATATTTAAGCATCAATTATATAGAATAGATCATTTTAGAATGTTTCTTCGCAATGACTAATCTACTTCTATTACATTTTCACATCTATTAAGATGTAATAAATATAGTCAGGCGATTATTCTATGTTTACTTTTTTAGGGACTTATAAAGTTCGAACCATTTTGTATCCCACGTATCTTTCTGTTTCTCAATATCATTTAATTTCCATATAATATCATTAATAGACGGCCGTTCTTTTATATTTTTCTCTTGACATTTATTAATAAGGTGTAACAACATCAAGGGAGTATCTGAGAAAATTTGATCAATACTATTTCTCCCAATGTAAAGTATTGTATTACATATACCTGAATATGCATATATATCTATAGCCATAGTTATGGGTTCACTAGAATGTCTTCCTTGTTCGGGAGCCTTATTGCATGTTGTACCTAATATTCTATCATTAGAATTTCCATAACCATTTTCATCTACCTTCTCTGATACTCCGAAATCACAGATTTTAGCAATGGGTGGTTCTGAATTAGTTATCAAAATGTTATTGCTCGTAAGATCATGATGTATAATCCCCTGGTGATGCAAATGTTGAATACCCTTTGCTACTTGTTGCATTATATCTAAACAGACTTCTATGGAGAATTGGTTTCTATTATTCGAATTCAACAAGTTGTGAAGTGAGTCACCATCTATTCTTTCCATAAGAATGTATGATTCGTTGTCCCCAAAATTATGAACTTCGGTAATGTAAGTGACTACATTAGGATGTGTTCGTATCTGTTTGTGTATTTCTAGTTCCGATTGTAAAAATCTTCCTTCTTTGAGGACTACGGGTTGATCTTTATATTTTCCAAAATTAAGATAGGTTCTTCCTATAGAAAATTCGTGAGTGATTATAGTATATTCATGAACGAATACTTTTTGAAAGTCCTGATATGATTTCATTATTAATATTTTAGTGTAACAAGTTATCTTCAATTTATCTATTAATCTGTTTATTCTTTTATATTTTTTAGATATTCTACTAGTTCTGAATGTCCTTGAAGACGGGCAAAACCTACTCCATTATCAAAAGTTCTTACACCTATCTCTTCTATTAGATACTTAACTGTCCGCATGTCGCATACTTCGATTGCTATCATCAATGCATCTACGTGATCATCTGCCCCAACCTCTTCTATAAAGTATTTTACTATATCGGTTTTATAACCAGATGCGGCAGCATGTAGACCATAATTTTTGTTGATCTTAGTATATGTTCTATGTGTTATTAGATATTTTACTATATCCAAGTGGCCCATGTGGGCTGCTGCGCGTAATTCCATTCCGTTCTTATTTAAAGGAAAAGTTCCTAACTCTTCTATAAAATATTTAATAGTTACCATATTTCCAACATGAGCGGCACAACCCAACGCCGTATCACAAAAACTTAAATACTCACTTTCTATAGTTGTGTTAATTAATCCAGAATCTTCCAGCAGATATTTAAGAACATCTATTCGTCCTCTTTTTGATGCCGAACGTATTAGTTTGTTAATTGCTTGTATATTAATATTTACTGTGTTTTCTATTGTAAATCGTAGTAGTGGAACACATACCTTTTTTACGGCGAGAACAAGTACTTTAATTAAATCTCCGTCGCCATCTACCAGGATATTATATATCTCTTTATATGTCCAACCGTTGCTCGTATATTTGCTAAGATTGAATCCATATATACGTTGGATTCGTTCGTACCAAAAAATATCGTCTTTATAAATTTCGGTCGCATATTTGTTCGTTCTACATGCATTTAGAACATCTATCTTATCGACTATGTTGAGGAGAATTTCGCGGTTAATATCATCAACATCAGTGAAGAAGTGTATTTCCATATTTTTATTACATTATTAATTAAAGCAAATGTTATCAATTTATTATATAGTTATGCGATAACATCGTATTTATTATAGTTCTTGCTAAAAATTTTAGCAGTATAGGGTATTAGTATACGCGCACATGAATATGTAATCATAATTATGAAAGAAAATTCGTTCATAATTATTTATCAAAAGTGCTATAAAATTATGAACAAAAGTTTCTTCTAAATTAAGTGACTTATATGTAAAATAACGAATATATTCGTTATTTTTGTTATGATTCTTCGCGATGACTAACCTACTTTCTATTACGATTAGATTTATATACATTATCGTCTTAATGTTCTATACTCTTTAGATATTCTGTCATCTCATTGAATCCTCCAACATGAGCCATTCCTAATGCACTATTGATATTTCTTAATCCCACTATTTCTATCAAGTATTTCACAGTTAATAACTGATTACATTCAGCAGCAACCGTAAGCACGTAATCATTATCTGCATGCGGATCTAGTCCAATCTCTTCTATTAGATATTTTACTATTTCTGTATTTCCACCATCCGCCGCTGTCATTAATGCATCATCTTTATCGATCTGATTATATGCTCCCTTTTCTAATAGATATTGTACTATCCCCAGGTGTCCTTCTTCAGCTGCGGTACATAATTCCTCTCTATCTGCATTGATTAATAATCCTAGCTCTTCTACTAAATATGTAATACTTTTTATATGTCCTGACCTTGCAGCAGAAATTAAAACATGAAATTCGCTAGAGTCATCTCCGATAGGATTAATAATTTCAGAATCTTGTAGCAGATATTTAAGAATATCTATTTGTCCTAGTCCTGATGCTGAACATACTAACTTATCTAGAGGACCCGGATCACCAATATTTCTTCTAAAATTTACTTTATTTTCTTCTATTATAAATTTTACGAGCGGTAGATATTTATCATTCTCGCAGGTAATAAATACTTGTTCTAAGTCTCCGTTATGTTCTCTGATTTTGTCGTATATTTGTTTATATGTTAAACTATCGATGTTACTAAGGTATTTGTTGAAATCATATCCATAGATTCGCTGTATACGTTGATTCCAAAATTTATCGTCTTTGTAAATTTCGGCGGCATATTTGTTCGTTTCGAATATGTTTATAAGATCTATATCATCAGCTATGTTGAGGAAAATTTCACGATTAATATCATCCACACCAGTGAGGTACAACTCTGTCATTTTGCCTTTTATAAATCAAGTATCAATTTCTTCGCATTGACTATTTTAGAAATTAATCTTCTATATTCTCTAGATATTGTGCCAAATCTGAATATCCCATATAACGAGCAAGACCCGCTCCATTGTCATGAGTTCTCACACCTACTACTTCTACTAAATACTCCACCGTCTTGGCTCTATATGTTACGATTGCTTCCATTAATGCTTCTGTATAGTCATCGGCTCCAGCCACTTCTATCAAGTATTTTACTACATCTGCTGTAATAAGGCGCATACTACCTGCAGCAGTTTTTAAAGCACGATTCTTGTCGTCCATGGTATATGTTCTATGTGTTATTAAATATTCTACTATATCTAAATGGCCCATAAACGCTGCTGTACATAATTCTGCGCCAAAAGATATAGTAAAATATTTAATAGTGTTAAGTTGTCCATTTCTCGCGGCAGAAGTTAGAGCTATATCACAACATTTAAGATACTCATCACCCTGACTTATTAATCCAGAATCTTCTAGCAAATATTTCATAACATCTACTTGTCCTCGTTTTGCTGCTGAACTTACCAGTTTGCATACTACTTTAATTAAATCTCCGTTGGAATTTAGAAATCTATCATGTAACCGTTTATATGTTCCACTATTACTGTTAATCTTATATTTGCTAAAATCGACCCCATATATACGTTGGATACGTTGATTCCAAAACTCATCATCGTTGTAAATTTCAGAAGCATATTTGTTCGTTTTAAATGTACTTATAAGATCTGAATAATCGACTATGTTAAGAAAGATTTCTCGGTTAATATCATCTACGCTAGTGAAGAGAGAAACCGACATATAGCTTTTTATAAATAAAGTATTAATTTATTCGCGATTACTAATCTACCTTCTATTACATTTAAAAATCTATAACGATTAGATTATGGCGATGATGATAATAACTTACCACTACTATAGTGTATTATGCTAGGTAATCCTGGCATAATATATAAACATTTAACTAGAGTACCAATATTTCTTCAATATACTCTCTAATTTGAGTAGATATAGGTATCATTAGTAATTCATCATCAGGTAAAATATCAGGCGATACTTTGGCACCTTTCTCTATTAAATATTTTATTATCGGAAATGGTGCACCAAATACTGCATTTGATAGTGATATATAATCATCTACATATACACCTACTTCTTCTACCAAATATTTGACTAAACGTATATTCTTATATATTGTAGCTGCAAGCGCGAGTGCACTATAGCATGGTTCATAATCAATACTATTTATATTGACTTCTTTACTAACTAGATATTTCAGCATATTTAGTGATTTCAACCCATTTGTGGCATGAACAAATATTTCTTCATTTTTATTTATATCTAAACCTAACTCTTCAATGAAATATTTGAGTATTTCCAGTTGAGTACTCTCAGCTGCCTCCTTAAGACAACAATACTCATCCACATTTACTCCAAATACTTCTATCAAATATTTAACTATAGATATATGACCATATTTAATCGCTATCATCAATATACCATGCATATACCCGAAACGGGGGTTAATACGATATGTGAGCGACTTTATAAGATTAATATCACCTCGTATTGCTGCTTCTTCCAACAGGTTACATAAAAAAATATCAGAGCAACGCATAGTTAAGATCTGAGTCAATTTATAAATCAAAGAAAGTTGTAGTCAATTTTAGGAAAGTATTTGTTATGATGAATATACTTTCTATGATAGATGTGAAAATAGAAGGTATATTTCATGTTCTATAGAACATGAAACTACTATAAATTATTGTTCTTCAGATGCATTCTCATATTTTTCCAAACGTTTTTCTAATTTGATAAATCTTGCTTCGGACGAACTCTTATATTTTTCCAATTCATTTATTCGTTTTTCTAGGATATGTATATCTGCTTTCTCGTTCTATTTTTCTGTCATCAGTGCAGCAAAGACAGAATGTATATCTACGGGTGTCTGTCATAGATTTAATTGTATTCTTACCGCAGTAAGAACAACCGACCGTCAAATACATCGACATTATATCCTTGAGTTTTTTACTATTTTTATATGTATCAATTTTCTTTATTATTTCAGATTAAGTATAGAACCTAACAGTTGTTTCCCTTTCTGTAAATATACATCATAAAGTGCCCTATTAAATCCCTTATATGTAATATCCACTTCTTTAACCACGGTCAATATAATGTCCAGAGTACCATCTGCCTTCACTCCGACTAATTGGAGCATGAAAGGGTGAACTGGTACATTTAATCCACTTCGATTGTCTTGAATGGTTAGTTCAGCATATCCGTCTTGTTTCATACGTTTTTGCAAAGCTACGGAATATGGTATCTTAGTCTTTCTACTTTTATATTCATCTGCAACATTCCAATCTATATTATACAAATCCTTCAATGCATCAATAGCTTCGATGGCTCCTCTAGTTTCAACTAGTCCTTTATCTTTATCAGTAACATCAGCTAAAACTCCTCTATTCTTTATTTTATATTTATTCGTGGTAAGCCATTCTCTCGCTAGATTATTTAAAGAGTAAATGAGGCGATATCCCAATAATGCGCCAGTTTTAAAATCCAATGTTTCTTTTGCGATTCCGAACTGATCGATTGTTTTCTTTCCGGTGAACCATGATAATTTATCTGCGATTTCTTTAAATTGTTCTTTGGCATTTTTGAGTTTAAGTATGTCAAAATTAATAATCATATCTCCATATAAATACTCAATCATATTATAGCTAAGCAAACTTCCTTGTCCTAATCCAAAATATTTATCACCCAAAATTCGCAATGCTCCGAACAATGCTTCTAACAAGTCTTCCTTCTTAGAAATATTCATGGGAAATATAGTTCGCGCAAATTTTGATAATCCTAGTGAGTCACTCAATTTCGCCTGTTCATTCTTCCATACTTTATTATTTTTTAGATATGTCAAGGTTTTCTCATCAATATCAGGATATTTACGTAACAACATGGCAGAGAAATGATCCGCCATTTCTAGATCACCTAGATACTCTAATGATTCGTAATTACCCATCTGATTCGGATTAACTGAACGATCAGTTACTGCTCGGATCCATACAACCATGGGTTCAGATTCTACCAACTTTTTACGTCTGGCAATTACATTAGAATCGCCAGGGACGGAGGGTATAGCTTTTGAAAGAATATTTTTGTATATAAAGAGTTGATAATCCTTAGTCCATTGCTGATGTTGTAGATCCATAATGTAATCTTGTGTTATATTTTATTATATTTCAGATCAATTTTATTGATACCTTAATTTAGTTGATATAAACTGATACATTATTTCATATTTATAAACGTATCATGGCATTCCATAATTCTATGCGTACATTTGTTCATACCCATATTTCTAAAACCATAGCGACATATATCTCAGAGCACCCCGATGAAAAGCTCACCCAAGATAAAATAACATCTATTATTTATAATGAAACTGCAAAAGACACATCCACTGTAGTAAATGGAAAGAAATCTCGCACTAGTAAAACTAGTACTAAACCACCGGCACTTCCATGTAAATGGACTGTTAAAGGAAAACCTTGTCCTAAAAATAGAACTTTGAAAGATATCACTGGATTTTGTCCGGGCTGTAAACGCCGCAAAGAAGTTTCTGAAATACTAGAAAATGAGAAACGTGTTCGAGATAGAAAACTAACATATTCACAAGAGGTTCTTCCTGAGGAAAATACTGACGAAAAAGAGACTGAATCTACTAACGGAAAAGAGACTGAATCTACTAATGAAAAAGAGACCAACCGTACTGATGAAAAAGTTGATAACATACAAAAGGTAAACGTTCGTCTTATAGATGCGGATCAGTTAATATATGAAGATTTAGATACCCACATATTCTTGAAAAAACATAATGAACAGTACGTCGCCATTGGCAAATTGTCCGAAAATACACTAATTGCATTAACGAATGATGAAGTTAGTTCATATAGAAAAGTGAATATACACTATAATGAAGATCTAACAATCAAGGTGATTCCAGAAAGTCAAGTAACCGAACCAAGCCCTGTTCCGGCTCTATAACTATGATAAGTTAATATAAGTGAATTATACAAGAAGTCTTGTATAATATTTTATATTTAATAAGTAGATAATATCTACTTATTAAATATAATGATGCAAAATAATATATTTAACTACGATCATATTTCCAACACAATACATGGGTTTTATGATGACGAATTGGATATAACAGTACTAGATAACATTGTACTTGCCGCACTCCAACATCGTAAGAAGAAGCAAGAATTTTTATTGAAAGAAACAGCAGAAAAGGCTGGTAGATTATTATTTTCAAAAGCTACAACACTAAATGAAGGATTAACTCTATTAGGAGATACTACAAGCATACTATTCAGTAATAATATATTTTCAGAAACAGAATACCGTGATAATAGCTATTCACTTATCAAAAATATAAAAAGTGAAACTGACTCTATGAAAATACATTATATTGATCTATATTTACGTATAGTACGTCGGTATATGAATGTCAATGTTATATATAATGCTCCGGCAGATTCTACTAACACATGTAAAGAATGTGGATCAGAATTATCTGATTCTATAATAGTAACTAACAGTGGATGTGAGGGATGTGGTATGGTAATGCGTAAATTTATAAAGTCATCTGCAAATTTAGATAATGACTTTGGTCAAGAAAGTCCAATAACTAAATTGAAAAATAAACAAAAATTAGATAAACATAATAAGAGCGATGGCAGTGTTTTGTTTGAGAAAAAGTTATTACGAGATCAGTGCAGATATAGTATATGTCCAACTCAGGAGGTTGTCTCCTCCATAAGAACATATTTTCTCGAAAGAAATATTACACCAACATTAATAGAGTCCCGCCGTATCGATAATATTAAACTCATGCGCAAAATATTAACTGCTCTTCATTACTCTAAATATAAAGATGATATAAACTATTTTTGTCATGAAATATGGAAGTTTCCTAATCCAGACCGCTCTTCATTAGATAAACAAATATTAGACGATTTTAACACAATACAACCGTTAATTACTTCTGCATTATCAACGATTCAAGAAAAACGAGACATAGTATTAGTAAATGCATGGAGATTATGGAGACATTATATTCAAGCGGGGTTAAATCTAGATCCAAGAGAATTTGATATTCCGAAGACAAAAGATATAGTAAATGCATATGAAGAAGCATGGTTTGAATCATGCAAGCAACTCGGTTGGAACATTCGATATAAATTAACTCAATATTTAAACGAATGGTATGCTGTTGAAGAAACTAGTTAAAAAAATATTCGTTAGTATAAAATTGATTTAGATTTTAGATTATATTCAAACTCGTTGAGTAATAAAATATCGTAAAGCTATTTTCCAAAACAAACTATCGTTAAGCTATTTCTAAAAAATAACTATTCTAAAAATAGCTATGTCCGAACCAAATCCTTCTAATATGTCTGATGACGAACTGTATGTACATTTGTATGGTAATGTAGCACTCGAAAACGTTAGATTAACAATTAAACATAGATCATTCGGAACTAATACTTTCCCATTCGCTAACGTTACTTTAAAAGCCAAAACGGCTGGACAAGCCAACAAAATATTTACAGTAGGTTTATCACAAGCTGACGTGAGTAAATATTTCAAGGGGCAATATGACAAAGATCCATTCAGATCAATTGCCATCGTGTTCCCTGAAAAATATCTTGGAGCAACACAGACCATTAAATTCTTAAAAGAAGCATTCACAAAGCAAATTAGACTACTTTGTGCACATGATAGCAGTGCCCTAGGATTAAACTATGATTCATTCGATACAGCAGGTAATGCGATCGATAAAGTTGTTAATGGCTTTTTCAGAGACAATATGAACAATACTCCTGGATTGGAGGGATTTTATGCCAGTGTTAGTCTTCAAAATGTGAGAGATAAAGATACCAAAGAAGATGCCGGATATGGTGCACTTAAAGTTAGCACAAGAGCTGGAAGAGAAGTACCACTTAGTAAACTATCGGAATATCGTACGGTAGGAGTACCCACTAAAGTAGCATTTGAGGTAAAAATACATCAAGGAAAGGCTAACATTCGAGCTAAACTGTATTCTCTTGTTGTAAAAGAGTTGATTAAAGACGATTTCGATGCTGGGACGAAGGCAGCGGCTCTGCTTATGGGTGGAGATACCGATGATGACGCGTTAAGTGATATTCTTGGAGCGCCTGATGATAAAGGTAATTTACTCTCACTGGACAATAATAAGGTAGATCTGGCCGGTGCACCATCTGCTAGCGGTGGAGTTATGGTAGCAGCTAAGCTTCCTAGCCCAGCTGCGAGTGTTATGGCGTCACAAGAAGATGTATCCGGTCTTCGCGATCCTGATGACAGTTCTCAATAACTAACTTAATATAATATCGAATTAATTCGATATTATGAAATAAAACTATGACAGATAAACCAACATACCGATTTCTCCAACGATTATGCACGACTAATAAATCTTTACCTAATCGTCCAAAATGTACTTCAAAACGGGCGATACTAGAAACATGGTTAATTAAGAACAATTTAATTACTAAAGATGGTAGATTAATACGCGCAGAAAAGAAGGAAACACCAGAGAAGAAGAAAACACCAAAATCCGCTAGTGTAAAAATATTACCTAGTAATACAGGAAAGTTAGTACAGAATAAACCGGGGAAAGGACAAGATATAAATGTGTGTAAATACGTAGGTAATAAAGGTGAAGGATGGATAGTAGCGTTATGTCATGGCAAAAAAGATAAGCCATTGCTGTTAGAAGAAGTTACACGCACAGAAACTATATCTATGTATCATCCCAAACGAGTTATTTATATAGATATATATATAGAAGATAAACCCACCATAGTATCTGATGGCACAATAGATTACTGGACTGAAAGTCACTGTATAGATAAATTATTTTCCATACACTGTCCATTAACAATATATACTCCTCATCTGATACGAAATATATATAATATATTGATGCGCGGTGGATATTTCTACCTTGTATGGAAACCATCGTTCTTTCCTAGCGACCATATACAATACAAATCATCTGAAAGGGCTATTATAGATATGCATGCACATATGCAATCCATATACCAGGTTATTATATCAAATGGATTCGAATATAACCGATTACTAAAAATACAGTTATTTGAAAAAGCACGACCCCAGATATTTATAGAGTTTGTAAGGATATAATAAAAGACCATGAAGAAAAAAGAAACAGACCATGAAGAAAAAAGAAAAGGAACATCATAGACATGTTCCATATAGTAGGAAAAAGAAGAAGACATTACAACTAATCTATATAGTATCAGCTATAATATGGATATTTCTGATATATGCACTCGGTGTGTTTAATTTTCCGTTCAGTTGGATCCATATTGTATTGTGCCTCCCTCTATTCATATATGCTATAGGATTTTTACAAGTTTGTAAGACAACACAAGATATAGAAGATGATATGTTCAGTCATGATTTCCTTGCATTAGGACTCTTATTCGTTACTGTGTTCATACGGTGGTCTAAGTCTAGTACAGGCGACAATGGGGGCAAACATACGCTATATATAACATTAGCCGCGTTCACATTAATAATTTTGAGTACGATAGATGTTTGGATTAAAAAGAGTGCATTCTCTATAGTAAAACATATAAGAAGCATATTTCAAACAGCTGGTGTGGCATTACTAGTATATTTACTGTACTTCTATTTTGGAGGGATGTTGCAGAATAAAGTGGACGAAATTAGTAAATCAACTACATTATCAGATTCTCCAGAGAGTTTGCAACATGTTCATCCCTTATCTTGAATATAAAAATGATATATATATTCAAATTTTATAACGAACAATGACAACCATTAAAGTAGACGCACTAAGTAATCCTCATTTAGGTAGATATAAAAATAAATCTGTTCCATATCATATTGAATTCACTGCTACCGATAGAATATTGAAGTCAGATGATAAGGTAGCAGCATATGATCCACGCAGAACGGTTCGAAGTACATTTCACTGGGGACAACGCAAGTTATTAATATCTGAAATAGAATTCCTGTTAGAGTATGGAGACTTGGCGAGCAACGTTGTATATGTTGGTGCAGGATCTAGAGCAAGCCCTACCGGAATATCTTTAGGAGGAATACATATTTCTAAATTATCACAATTATTTCCAAAACATATATTTCACTTATATGATCCTACGGATTTTGGGATACTAGAAAGCGAAAAAATAAAACTATATAATCAGTACTTCACTAATAAAGACGCAAAGGAATGGCAAGATAAAAATATATTATATATATCAGACATCCGAACAGTAGGTGATACAACAACCGATAAAGTAGAATATGCTACCGGTATACTAAGCGATATGAATAATCAGCTCAACTGGAGTCGAATAATGAAACCTGCTGCATCAATGGTTAAATTTAAACTGCCATATGGAGAAGTCGGCTTTGATAATACCGTTTACCCAGTAGGTAGAAACTTTTTACCTGTTTGGGGAAGACCTACGACAACAGAGACCCGGTTAATGTTCACAGATCCAGAAAATACTATTGAATACGATAATTATAAACATGAAGAACAAATGGCATATTTTAATAATAATACTCTACTGAGTTATTATGAACATGATCATCAGATAGAAGGATTTGACCACTGTTTTAGTTGTCGAAGTGAACTTCATATATTAGAAAAATATGTAAGGAAAATATATGGAGCTGCACTGGCAGACCATTTTCAATTTATGAAAAGACAAGTGAAGAGAATATCGGAAGAAATAACGAAGAGTTTAACTAAACGCACATTTCAAGAACAATATCTGCACAGCAAAAAATATGATTAAGAACAACACTAATTTACATATATAAATATATATGTGATGCTTATATTTACTTCAGAATATGGTTGATCTCCACTAATTATATAAAAATATTATATAACTAATACCTCATCAACCATATTATGGAATATGCAAAATCTAATAGAATATTTCTATAGAAATATTTGATAGAGAACGGAGCAAATATTCATGCTTATGATAGTGCAGCACTTAGAATTGCGTCAAAGAATGGACATTTATCCGTAGTACAATATTTAATAGAAAATGGAGCAAACGTAGTCATTCATGCTCAAGATGATAACGCACTTAGATCGGCAGAGCTAGAGGGACCTTTATCCGTAGTAATATCTATGATATATATGATATATATGATATATATGAGCACTTACATGGTCATTGCTCTCATACTAAAAATGAGTAAATATTAATCACATATTAGACTAACTTATTCTAATATAAAATGGAACATGTGTTAGTCCTAGATCCTGCCGCATCATGCGGATATTGTCTTATGCATATCGATAGCGAAGCAGACACTGCTAACATCTACGAAGAGGGTTTCATAGACATCGATACAAGTTCTAATTATCAAGGTGATCATTGTATTGACTTAATGACACAACTAGCTATTCTTATGGAACGAATTGGACCAAGTGATCCGATTACACATGTAGTTATCGAAGATTACTTTTTTTCGAATAAATTTAGAACGGGGAGTAATGTAAACCCTGCATATAGAACCGCCATTCATATTTTTACGCGATTACGTAAGCTTCCGTATACAATAGTAAATATAACTTCTTGGAAGACATTTGTGGCGGGAAAATCGATACCTACTCGAGAACAGAAAAAAATGTGGGGAGCGAATGTCGCAAAAAAATTATACATTCAAGAAGCTCTGTGGAAACGGTATGATATTAAATTTCCGAATCATTCGATATCAAAAAAGACAGGGAAACCTATTAAGTTTCGGACGGACATCGTGGATGTTGTGGGACAAGCCATATATTATGCACAGATGATATCACATATTCGAACCATTACAAGAAGTGTACAATGTTCTCCTGATATTATATATAAACGAACACCTAAAGGTATATTCGAGTATAGTTAATATATTATTCATAATATATTAAATCCGTATAGTAAAAATATGAGTAAATATAAAATGTCTAGAAATAATAAACGTACACTAGTATTAAGTGAAACTTATGATATTCTAGATCAAATAGGTTCTGGCGGATTTTCCAAAATATATCGAGTTAGAAATCAGAGAGGAACCACGTATGCAGTTAAAGTGATAACTTCTAGTGGACGGGGTATACCTTGTATAATGGAACCAAGTGTGATGATGTCATATCAGCATCCATGTCTGAATCCGGCCGTTCTAGTAGAAGTTAAGGGGGATATGTTGTATATATTCCAAGACGAAGCGATATGTAATTTGTATGAATGGAGAAAATCTTCTAAGTATGAATCCAGATATATTAAGCATATTACACGTTGTATATTACAAGGTATTGCATTCCTACATAGAGAAGGAGTAATACATGGAGATATAAAATCGTCCAACATATTAGTATTCCCTAACCAAATATTTAAACTCACAGATTTTAATTTATCATCCAGGATCGGATGGAAATCCAAACAAGATATATGTAGTGCAAACATGCGTCCCTTAGAGGGATGGCTCCATGAATGGGATGAAACGGTCGATGTATGGGCATTAGGTTGCACTCTGTATTATTTATGGTATGGAGAGCATTTATTTCATGCACAAGAGAATGATATGTATCGTCGAACACGATATTTATTTGCATTATTAGATTGGAGAGATACGACTATTGATTTCGAAGATAATATATATAAGCCTGAAATACATAAATATATGTTTAATGTCCCTAGAAATCTCGATTATAGAAAACCACATGTCATTCGTTCCATATTATATAGTGATAACACATATTTGCGTATAATACGAGATATGTTAAGGATGGATCCAGAATTACGACCAACCATCAGCGAATTGCTTAAAAATGATATATTCAATAATGAGATACCACTAGGCAATATACGAAGATTATATGAATTACCTATTAGAGATAAGTCAAATACACCTCCGTTAGTGGAAATAGAAGATCCTAAATATAATGTAGTCATATCACCCAATACAGACGGTATAATGTATAAGTATAGTTCATCCGAAGATGTGGCATCTTTGAGTCAGCGAATATATAATAGATATTTACCGTTTAAAACAGATGAATATGATGCACACACAGTATGTGTTACTATATTATGGATTGCGCGCAAATTGATACATTATGTAGATAAGACATATAAGTTGCCGGATTGTGCGAACGGTTTGAGTTTTAGTAAGATATGTGAAATCGAACGAGACATATTTAGAAAACTTGAAGCAATGTTACACTAGTGTAATACTAGTTATTCATATAAAATTGATAGTAAGTTATTGCATCTTTAAAGTTGGAAGTATGGCAGATATAACTAGCAAAACTCTCTCTGAAATCCGTGCATTGCATAAAGAATTATACCCAGATAGACCTGTAGGTGGTAAAGGTATCACTCGCAAAAGTCTAATTGATAATATTATAAGCTTTCGAGCTGTCTCAGATATTACTAAACTTGTGAAGGCAGAAGATATCAAAAAATATTATAGAAATGTGAGTGATGATAACGAAACATTCGATAAACTTACGAAGGCAATAGAATTAGTACAGAATCCAAATGATTTCTCTGGAAAATGGGATATTTCTGAATGGAATTCTGACAAAGCATGGATGGAATATCACAGGGAAATGGGTATAATAGGGTCAGATACAGAATATAGTAATATTTTAGAGCAAATACACGGTACATTTATGATAACAGAATTACCAAAAAATAGTAATACGTTTGGTAAGCAATTTCCAGTAGTGACATGGACAATAGCATATTTGAATGGAGGATTAGCTATGATAGTTGTAATTAATAATACTGATAATTTAGAACTAGTTAAATTACTTAATCAATATATAAATAAATATACATTGCCGTTTGCCCATACTGATGCAATACGCGACTATATAGAAAAAATAGTATCGATAAAAGACAAAAAGAGAAGGAAGATATTACAGTCCTTACTCGATGCAAAAACGGTAGATGAACCTAGAGAAACAATAATATATAGAAATCGTAAAATTACTATACCAGTACCCGGTGATATTATTTATTATTCCAGATCTGGACATGTAGGTTATTATTTAATAACTGACATTACAAGAGGGACTGGTAAGTTAGGATTATATTATACGGTGGTAAATATAAAACAAAAGTATGGAGGAATTCTTGGAATATATGGATATGGTCCTGCAGTAAAATCAGATTTTGAATTATCTGAGGAGTTAACATTGTATAGATCTTATCCTAAAAAATTTAGAAAAGATGATACCATCGATGTATTATTTATAGAAAAAGAAGAAACGGTTCAAATACCACCGATAGTAATTCCACCTCCAGAACCTATAGTATTATCACTATTAGCTGCGCGAGCGCTATTAAATTTACCGGTGGATGAAATTACACAACGGGAAATATATAAAACACGCTATCGGGATCATGTAATCCCTGTTATAGGTGATATTCTTCACGTATATGGGACATATGGGACATATGGAAGTAGTTGTGTGGATCAGTATTATCTGGTAGTATCTGTAAGGAGAAATTATACGAAGGGAAAATTCAATATATGGTACAATGTGTTAAAACTGGATTATCCTGAATATTATCAAATAACTAATAAACATAGTTTTGACATAAGAAATCTGGATATAATAAAATACTATCCTAAACAATATGATACAAAACACAAAATAGAACAGATACTATTTATATGAAATACTTAATAAAAGATATACAATGAAATATAAAATCGAATGCTAAGATGTACCTTTAATTTTCACAATATCGTGAAATCATTATATGTATATATTGGAAAACCTGCCCTCGTAAAAGTAGGTATTATTCAAGATAATGGTAATATTAAGTCTAAATGGTTTATATCAGGTTTCTCTGATATACAGTGGCTCCAAAATGTAAAAAGTAGTATGATACTTCCGAAGGACAATGATTATATTGTTGTAAAAGAATATCATGAGTTTGATGATATTCCTAAGGAGGTGTATGACATTATTATTAAATTTGTGGTTGAAGACATATTTGCATGTATACCATATGAACAACGTCAACCTATAGATTTCATGGAATTTCTAAAAACTATATTTACACATATTGACATAGACGAATTGCTGTTCGAATATTTTCAAATCATGGGTTATGTAGTATCTATAATACGTAGTGAAGAAAGTACCCCTATACAAATATATCATGTAAATACTGGACCTAGAGGTCTGGTAAAACGTAATTTTAAGTCTATGCATGAAATACATCTATTCTGTAACAAAACTGATAGATGGAATATAATGACTAGAGTAGCAGTTGCAATTTCAACGTGTCTGCAATTAGAATGGAAATATCGAATGAAATAAGAAAAGAAGAAAAGAAAATAATGAAATAAGAAAAGAAGAAAAGAAAATAATGAAATAAGAAAAGAAGAAAAGAAAATAATGAAATAAGAAAAGGAGAAAATATAATAACTATTAGTGTAGTTATTATGTAAATTATTGAAGATTCTCGATAGTAAAAAAGTCACCACTAAGATCATCATCCATAAGAAAAGTATACGGAATTGTACCAAAACCGCCTGTTCCCCATTTATGACTCCAATGATTGACAAATTTGAAGTGTTTTTCCTCTTCGTTAAATCCTACTACCAGTAGAGAATGTCCACCCAGAGGAGCTTCCCTATTGAGCGATGGCATGGGGACAGTTCCAGGTTCTCCATCACTGCCACAGGCAATAAGAGATGGAAAAACTACAACACCAATCATAACCGGATGACCATTTACCAATGCACCTTTCAATTGATCAATAGATCTATCTATCTTCGAATATTCAAACTGCTTATATTGATGTGCCAACGCATATGCCTTATGTGAAGGGTGTTTTGTTACATTCTCGCTTACATAAGGCCACACCTCTTCAGGACATACTTTATAATGTTCGATTGCCATACAAGCAGAATGATTAGTACAACCACTATCACTATCCAGAGGATCACCATCACTTTGCCTGGCATTGTAGTAGATGTATAAACGACTAGGATGTTTAAGTGCTGTAACGTATGGATCACTCGAAAACATTCTACTTAATGTATAGCGCTGATGATCTCTATGTGAAACCAATATCCTTATGGCCTGGGAAGCGGAATGTGCTACACACGCGCCACATTTACCCTGATCATATACTGAGGGAATATATTTGGAGAGGTCATATTTGTCAGGGAATGCTTTTACTTTATGTATATATTTTTTCCCCTCATATGGAGTGCGCAATTTATGCAAAGGTCCATGTTTTACAGAATCTCTAAATTTATAATCTAAGGTTATACCGAGATGTGCTAATGGATTTTTGGGATCCATTTTTGGTAATTTAATTTCGATAGATGGTTCAACTTTTTCGACATTTTTTATATCGTCGGTCTCAGTTTCTGTTGGTTTGTCCATATTTTTTGCAGGTTCAGAAGCCATGTTTTTTAGTTATAGTGTTTGATTTTTCTCTGCTGTTTTTATATTAGAAAGATAACACATGTATTAAATTACCGCATCTTTTATATTTTTTATATCCAAATGAATGCATCTCCTAAACAAGGATATCCTACATATATCTTCCAGAATAAAAATGGATTGATTAAAGTTCGTTTTCTTAATCCTAATTTATGTTACGTTAGAGAGGAATATGGTAATCGTAAAAGCGAAGGATTCTCAGCCGTTGATTATCATAATAAGTTATGCGTGTTTAGAGTTCCATCAGGTAGTACACTAACTCTTAATATAGATGGTGATGACTCAGAGTGGGAATACGTGCCAGAAGAGAGTAAATTTAATGGCATTATTAATTTACCATATATGATAACTCATTATCCATCAAGTGATTAGTTTTTTAAGTTTTACAACTGATATGATATTATATATATTAAATCAAAATGGAGATGTCTTATGAAGAAGTCAAGAAGACCAATGAAGTTTCATTGGCACACCTTACGAAAACTATAAATATATTCGATCTATCAAATATGGTTGAAATATCTAATGAATCTATCAGTGTAAAGATAACTGCAAAACTAGGGAACGCCATGAATTGTGTAGGCTTGAAAGCATATGATATTAGCCATGATATATATGTAACTCTTAAAATATATCCCATAAAAATTCGTATGTTAGCTAAACAACTAAATCAAGTAGAAAATATAGTTAAAAATATAAGAAGTATTCTTGATAATAATATAGATAATATTTTGTATGATATTCATATACATGGCAAGAAAATAACAATTAATCTATGTTCCATGCCTTCACCATTTATATATCACATGTTGGACGTATATAGCGATTCAAATATGACAGATATAGAATATAAACCATGTAAAATACATGCTACTGGTCTAAAGAGTCCAGAATCCTGGGATTATATATTATCAAAGTTATTACCACTATTTAAAGAAAATAGGTTAACAGATGATGATACGAAAATAGACGAGGTATATTATATTATGAGTAATTGCAAATATAATATAGGGTTCAAAATAGCATTATGGGAATTAGTATCTAATATTCACACAATAGAAGGCTTTGAAAACGCAATATGTTTATATGATAATTTGAGGAAAGCACATGAAGCAATAATTATACTTCCTCTTAAAGATAATCCAAATATACTAAGCAAAATGTGGAGAAATAACATCGAAGCATCTTTCAATATTAGAAATACTGGCTCAGTTCGACAATCATGTCCTTCTGATGAAACAGGAAAAATTGCGTACGATATGTTTAAGGATGCTATAGTAAATTTAGAACATCTCATAAATAGAACTATGTATCTGACGGTTCCTGTATAAGCTGTGTAACCTCGTCTGAGTCATAGCTATATGTATTAGATGGTGGAGATGTGGTTATCCACATTAAAAATAATACTAGAGCTGCTAAAACTAACCCTGTTACTGGTATCCATATGAATAACTGATAACTCCAATTAATATTCCTATAATATATGTATTCATCTAATCTATATCCGAACCCACCTAATAAACAAAGTATAGCTAATGCAGATAGAGATAGCAATATATTTATGATAATATATCTAAAGTTACCCATGGTTGTTTTATCACTGATATCGATTGGTTTATATATCATTACAAAATGATATATGATTAACACTATTTCAAAAATGACATCTAATTGGACGCAGTTGCTGGCCGACCCTAAAAATATAATCTACCAAAAATGTGATATCATAACTCGTATAATGCTCCGTATGACATGTAAACGCGAGTCTAACCGAGTATCTATCATAAATTATGATATACATAGAATATTAGGTAATTATATGCTACATGTAGCAGAAGGAGCGGCGATATTTGGATACTTCTCAATAGTCAAAGAATTCTATACAGATGCATGTGACGATATAATGCAACATTCGGCAACTGGAGGATGTCTTAATATATTTAAATGGCTACACATTGAGAAGAATCATGTTATTAATATATATGCAACAATTCAGGCTGCAAAGAGCGGACATATTGATATATTAAAATATGCACATAAACATAACATAAATCTACACACAGATATACCAATATCTATGGCTTCTATGAATAATCAGATAGATGTTATAAGGTGGTATATTAGTGAGGGAGCAAAATGGTCATCACTAATATCAGATAGATTAATGAGTAATGGCCACTTTGACACGTTAAAACAGCTGCATCAAGAAGGCTGTCCATTTTTAGAAATATCATATAAGTTATTGAGCAAATATCCTAAAGATCATGAAATATGGAATTGGGCGAATGATCATATATGTAATCATAATAGAGCGACATGTATTACTATAGAAATTAAAGAAACTCATAATCCTCCATCGGTTATAAAACCAAGACGGCTCGTGTTCACTGATTAATATTCAATCATAAAAATGATTGAATATATCACCGATTTATAATAATGAACCATGAATAGTGCTCGAATAAAATATATAACGTCTAGTTCTCGAGAAATACTAGAAAGACAAATATTAGTTCAACGGCGTATGATAGAACAGAACGAACAACGAATGACGGCATTAGCGCAGGATAACGTACGTATCAATACGTTTATAAATGATATTCAAACGCACCTCGATAAATAAGTGATTTTATATGAGAATAATTATTCTCATATTATATTAGTTTTTCTTCCTATTAGCTATCGATAAATGATCAGATTTTATATTAGATAGTTTTTCGCATTTCCACTCACCAGTCTCCAAATCACCTGTAGTATAAAATACCCTCCTGACCCCCAGTATTTTCATTATGTTTATACACTGAGAACATGGCTTCGATGACTTCGTATATACCATGTTATTGATTTCCTTTATCCTCACTACATAAATATCCAGCTTAGCCCGGTAAAACACATTTTTGACGCGCTTTAGTGGTCCACGTATTCAAAACGCTCAAACATGCCGAGATTTCAGCATGTAGATAGCAGCTACCGATGGTGATATTACATGGATTTAAACTGTTACAGCCAGATCCAATGATTTTACCACCATACGTAGCGACAGCACCATGCTTATTTGATACATTACTATTATATGCAACGTCCATAGCTCGAGAAAACAACTTATAAATCTTCGACATATTTTTAGACACTTGGTTATTTAGTATGATACGCTCTATCAATTTTGTAATCAACTATTCATTACAAAATTGATATATTTATATATCAATTAAAGTGTCTCTGACATAACTAGTAGAGGAGGAGGTATATTTTACAATGTACGTATATCCAATTGCTGATATGATGTCTCCAATAACCTCACAACGTGGTGTAATCAGCCATGAGGATGCTGATGCCAGATTAGCCTTAAATCGCTATAATTCTAACTTAAAGCGATTTAATGATAGAATAAAGAGACGGAGACTTTACAATATATTTTCATGTAAACAGAGAGTATACTATCCTAGGAATATAGAAGATGTGGATTGAATATGTTACAATAAGATATCTTCTATATTTATTTACAACAAAACTTTACTTATTTGATGCCAATATTTCATATTGTTTGAATTCGGCAGCACAGCACTTATTTTATATCTATATACTCTACAATATCCATATGCCCATGTTCTTCGGCATGTTGAGCTATATCAGTATGAATATGTGCCGCAATATTAAAATCATCGTTTTCTAGCATATCCTGTATAAATAATAAATCACCAGTAGATGCTGCCTGAGTAAGATAAAGTTTTGGATTTTTAAGCATATCCTTATATAGTTCTCTATATGATTGTTTCTTCTTATTATAGTTATGTATGTTCGTCCCAAACATACGTTCAAGGCGCAGTTCCCAAAATGAATCAGTATTGCAAATAGAACGAGAAGCTTTATTAGTTCTACATGCTTTAACTAGATCTTTATCGTTAAGATTTAGTAAACTTTCTTCTTGCAATTCTTTAGGTAAATTCGAAGTGAATATTTTTGGTCCATCTCCAATTTCGGCAAGTCTATATATTAATTCTTCTGTTATTCTAGTTACCTGTAACTTGCGTGTTTTAAGTAAATCGTTAAGTTGTTGGGTGGTCATTTTGGCATATTCAGATGTATCACGATTGGCATGCTTAATGCGTTGGATAAGAACATCTTTATTACCAGATACAGGAAGACCTAGAGAACGTAGATTATTTTGAAGTTGTAGCTTCGTCCATTGGTAAATATCAGTTTCCATATCAACCTTTTATTTAAATATCTATTACTCTAAGCTTAGAATAATCCGCTTCCATTATACTTTTATATATTTTCAGTAATCATATATGGGAGATTTAGATATTTTCAACAAAATATTCATTTTCTGTATCCCAAGCGTATCCATTTTCTATTAATTTTCTTCTTTTGGGATTATGTCCTAGTTGATACATACTATCATATATATCTAATAATATTTTGTCTGTTTTGATGAGTATAACAACTGCAACTCCATCATTAAGTAGCCGTTGGTCGAACCATTTAAAACCTAAGTTTGCATAAAAGGTTTGCTCATATTTATCTATATATTCACAGGGATATGTGAAGGTATATCCTGGATAAATAGTTATAATATATTTCCATAATTTTATACCTGAAACGTTATTATTACACAAATAGTATAAATCTATCCAATCATCATCGAATTCTCTAAAAACTGCAAATGCCGCAACGACATTGCCTTTAAATCTTCTTAACATGGTACAACCTATCGTGTGGCGAGAATAATCTGGATCGCATCTAGCCCATGATGGAAAATCCACTAATGAGTTTACCTTACTAAGAGTTACTTGCATTGTTAATACATCTTTTATTTATATTCATATATAAATAAGTTAAGTATGCATACTATGAAGACATTGCTAAATCATTATGTGTTAATTTAAATCCACTAAATCCACGTCTATCATTTTTTGGCCCAATTATAGATTCCATATACACTGTAAATAGATCTATATTATGTGAGGGACTAAGTGGATAAAACCTATCCTTCCATCTCTTATACACATCATACAGGACAGATCTAGATACAGAATCTTTCTCATTACCACTCACAGCGATAGTCTCCTCTACGAATTCTTCATAAATATGATTTTTGAGGCGCCACCCTCTGTATTTATGGTCTTTGTCGGGTTGTCCAATAACACCGACCATATATTCCATAAAACGGCTTAAATTTGGAGCATCTCGTCGTGCTGCTCTAACACCAAACCAATTGCAATATATAGTATAAATATGATCATCGGATATACTAATACTTGTATCTGGTGTTTTTACTAGACAGCGATTTACAAAAATAGTATAAGGATCGGTTTCTGCCCAATACTTCTTAGTTTCTTTAACTATGATGGTGGGTATACGAAGTTTATTACTGAAATTTAATTTACTATGTAGTTTCACTAATACCCATAGCGCACCCCTAGCCACCCGTCTTAAATTTCGTTTAAACATACCATCTTTCAAATATATTCGTTTCTTTATACGTTCATCCTCAGTTTTTGGATATTCATATTCATTTAGTTGATCCCCATCTGGACTCATAAACCTAGAAGTGCATGGTATAAATGGAAATCTAGTTTTATTCTCGGGTTTAGGCGTGATTCTAAGTTTATTATTGCTAATAACGATATGCATAGCGGTAGCTACACCTTCGTCGCCATTTTCATGCAACCTCCTGGTATGGCGCTTTCCTCCACCACTCTCTTGACGAAGCATACCTTCATTTATAGAATCAGTATCTTCCGGTTCTTCCGTCCATACTATCTTCTTATCATCTGCAGCCGCCATTGTTGGAGAAGCTGTATCTCCCTGTGTTCGTCTACCGGTTATATTAGTGGTAGGCCAGGTATATGAATATTTACCAAACATATATTCCATGAGCGATTTGAATGTTGTTTTTCCTGCATCATGAGGACCGAACAAATTTAGAATACTTTTTTCCTGATTATGTGAACGTATCGCTTTAGAAAATAGGGAATCAACATATTTAATAATTGCCGGTTCGTGGAAGACTTGTTTCATAAACTCTCTATATTGCTTAACAGCGGGAGATCCTTCATTAAGTGAAGAATCATATATAGTATCTGACCACATGGTAATGTAATCTTCTAAAATGCCGGTTCGTGCCAGCATGGGTTGATTATCTATACTTTCTAAGACATGATTATGAACTGCCATACAATTATGGTTATGATTAAGTATAGCTCGTTCATGTTTCTTAGCTAAAATTAGTTTTAGAGATTGAACGACCTTGTTGTTAAAAGTTGGATCATCTATCTTGACCATAATTTTCGTTATCTCTAATTTTAGCTTATCTATGCTGCGCTGTTCTTGTCTATCTGTAGACCCTGGAATATCACATACCTTTTTCAAATAGTTATTATATATGTTGCGCATACCGGATACCGCGATACCTGGTCCTTCTTTAATCATTCTGGTAATGTGTGTACGTGTGAATTCATACCAGAAGCCATTAAAATATACATATTTTGTCCAATTTAGTGCAAAAAATGCTCTGGCGATAGATCCTGCTGTGCCTTCTCTACTACTTTCTACTATTTTTTCATCCTTGTATGTATTATACCAATCGTAATAATCGCCGGGACTGTCTTCCTCAGCATACTGTAATAATGTAAGTTCAGTATAAGGATTATTTTGACTGAAATCTTGATATAATTCATTATATTCTTCATCAGGAATACGTTGTCTACTTTCAACTTTCTTTGACCATTTCATCCACCATTCTAACCCATATTTATTTCCGTCATGTATATTATAGAGAGCACTTCCTATATTTAGCCAATAAATATCTTCTGTGTATCTTTTGAACGAAATCATGCTCAATGCAGTATTTGCTAATCTCGCAGAATATGAAAGATTCTCCATTGGAATATCATCTATATTAACTGACTGATCATATATATTATCTTGTTTCAATAAACTAATATAATTATGTCTATATCCAATAGATAATATTAAAGGTAATATCCATTCATATCCATACTTATCTACTTTTTCATTTGCTATCTTTATAAATCCCGCCCCATTATTCGGCATAGAATTTATATCAAAATGCTCTCGCACATCTAAAAAATTACTCATAGTGTCTATGTCGGTTTCTTCTCCTGTAGGATCATATACAGCTATTAATCTCTCACCTGTCGTACGGGTATCGGTTGCACTTCCATATAGTGGAATATATTCGTTATATTCATAAGTTTGTATTAAACTATCCCAAGACTC
>SDBV01002845.1_pt1 | contig 25841 bp, 22 predicted proteins | sample 2277081 | NCBI WGS metagenome assembly SDBV01 (sample SAMN10402039, study PRJNA504765) | marine sediment metagenome | isolation source: marine sediment core GS10_PC15, 223 cmbsf | place: Arctic Ocean: Southern Knipovich Ridge | collected 2010 | reverse complement strand
GACGCGAAGCGCGGGTTCGTCGTACCAGTCTGGGTAATACAGATAATGAGCGCGCATCCGGCATTCAGATCTTAAGGAAAAGTAGAACTGCACTTTCTTGGGTACTTCTTTGGGCAAGCAAAGAAGTACCCCCTGGGGTGCAGGGGTGGGAATAGCCCCGCTTAAGATAAATGATGTTTTTCATTATTGATTCGCTGAAAAATATAAACAAGGCTGCGTGCCTGGTCGCGACGACTAGCAGGGGCGTGAGCGACTGTCGTGGGCGACCCGTGCCGACGTACCGAGGGCGGCCTTATTAATATTGATTAATTATTGGTCATAATGCACAGGAGCAGCTAAAACACCCCCTCTCCAACTGTATTTTAGGTCAGAGAGCCATTATAATATCCTTTACCCTAAAGCAACCTCTTTGGGGACAAGTGCATCGACCAGATAACAATGGAAGAACTTAAATACAAGGGAGAAAATAATATGAGCAACGAAAGCAAAAACAAATGCCTCAATGACTGGATACAGGAAGTTGCAGACATGTGCCAGCCCGACAATATCTACTGGTGCGACGGCACAAAGCAGGAATACGACAGGATGATGGGCCTGATGCTGGAGGCGGGCATGGCCATACCGGTAAGTGACCGCCCAAACAGCTTCCACTTCCGCTCAGACCCCTCTGACGTGGCCCGCGTGGAGGACCGCACATACATCAGCACAACCAAGCAGGAAGACGCTGGACCAACAAACAACTGGATGGCCCCGGATGAGCTTAAGGACATCATGCGCGGGCTGTACAAGGGCTGCATGAAGGGCCGCACCATGTACGTGATCCCCTTCTCCATGGGTCCCATCGGCTCGCCCATAGCAAAGATCGGCATAGAGATCACCGACAGCCCCTACGTAGTGGTAAACATGCACATCATGACCCGCGTGGGCACGAAGGTGCTTGAGGTGCTTGGCGCGGAGGGGGAGTACATCCCCTGCCTGCACTCCATCGGCTCACCACTGGAGAAGGGCCAGGAGGACTCCAAATGGCCCTGCGCCCCCATCGAGAAAAAGTACATAAGCCACTTTACCGAGGAAAACCTCATCTGGAGCTACGGCTCCGGCTACGGCGGAAACGCCCTGCTGGGCAAAAAATGCCTGGCCCTCAGGATTGCGTCTGCCGCCGCAAAGCGCGAAGGCTGGATGGCAGAGCACATGCTGATCTTGAGGCTCACGAATCCGGACGGAAAGCGCTTTCACATCGCTGCGGCCTTCCCCTCAGCGTGCGGCAAGACCAACCTGGCCATGCTGGTGCCTACTATAAAGGGCTGGAAGTGCGAGACCATCGGCGACGACATCGCCTGGATGAAGATCAAGGACGACGGCCGCCTCTACGCCATCAACCCTGAGGCAGGATTCTTCGGCGTGGCCCCCGGCACATCATACGAGACCAACGCCATGGCAATGGACTCAATAAAAGAAAACTCCATCTTCACCAACTGCGCCCTCACGGATAGCAGCACCGTCTGGTGGGAAGGCATGGACGGAGACCCTCCGGCCCACGCCATAGACTGGAAGGGCAACGACTGGACGCCTGAGAGCGAGACACCAGCCGCACACCCAAACGCACGCTTCACAGCCCCTGCCTCTCAGTGCCCCGTGATATGCGAGGACTGGGAAGACCCGGAGGGCGTTCCTATCGATATCTTCATCTTTGGCGGCAGACGCAGCTCAATGGTTCCCCTGGTATCAGAATCATTTGACTGGGACCACGGGGCATTCCTTGGCGCAACCGCCGCAAGCGAGACCACTGCCGCGAACATCGGCTCGGTTGGTAACCTCCGCCGCGACCCCTACGCCATGAAGCCCTTCTGCGGATATAACATGGGCGACTACATGCAGCACTGGCTGGACATGGGCGTAAAGCTCGGCGACAAGGCCCCGAAGATCTTCTTCGTCAACTGGTTCAGAAAGTCGCCTGAGGGCAAGTTCCTCTGGCCTGGATTTGCTGAGAACTCCCGCGTGCTGAAATGGATGTGCGAGCGCGTGGACGGCAAAGTTGGCGCAAAGGAAACCGCAATCGGGCTTCTGCCGGAAGACGGCGGCCTTGACCTCTCGGGCCTCAGCGTACCAGACGAGGTAATGGAAGAACTCTTAAAGGTTGATGTGGAAGCATGGAAAGCAGAGCTTCCTGACCTTGATGCACACTTTGCCCAGTTTGGAGACCGCGCCCCCGAGGGGATGAAGCAGCAGGTCGAGGAGCTCAAGAAGCGTTTAGGCTAGTTTTAATTTATCGAACTCAAAAGCCCCGCACTGATTTAAGTGCGGGGCTTTTTTATCTGTCAGAGCTTGCAGCCCTAAATCAAGGACAGATTTAAACAACTCGTCAATCGTGCTACCCGCTCTTCTTATATCCCTTTATTACCTCAATAAAAAACTTAATATTCTCTATTTTGGCAGGCGGGTATATATCTGCGGGTGGGCCCACATATGAGGCGCCTTTGTCCAGAGCGCTGACTACAGTTTCAGTTATTTCTTCACGTGTTGCCGATGCCAACAGATCCAGAGAGCCGCAGATAGCGAACAATAAAATTGAGGGAGGGATGATTCCCCGCGCCTTCTCAAGGTCACATTGCTGGTCAACGCCAATACCGTCAGGGTTGCACTGGACCATGAAATCAATATAATTATCCGAGCTGCCGGTCATGGAAAATATATGCGGAACTTTTTTGACAGCAAATATATCTTTAAGGTGGGGCAGCAGCAGATCCTCGAATACCTTTGGAGAGATCGTGGTTGCACCGCCCTCTTCGAACACGATAAAGTCAGCCCCTGCGTCAATATAAACATCTTTCAACTTATTAATGAATATCGTCACTCGCTTTAGAATCTCATAAACTTCGTCCGGGCTCTCAATGACCATCAAGAAAAATTCATCCATGTCCATCACCTGCTGGGCCAGCATAAATGGCCCGGGCATGAATACGCCAACAGCCCCTCTGTCTGCGGCACGCTCTTTGACCTGGGCAATGCTTTTAAGGATGAGCGGCATACGCCCCATCTTGGCTATATCGTCAGGGATAACGAAGTCCTCTGCCTTGGCAACAGGCTTGCATGCAATGGTGGGATACACCGGAATACCTTCGACCTCATCAAAATACGTGACCTTGGCCCCAAGGATCTCGGCCTCAACGTTCAGATCATATGGCAGGATGGTGGATTCAAAACCAAAATCAAGGTTCCACAGGGCGGCCTCGGTCATGGCCACCTGGTCCTTAAGTACAGTGTTAAACTTTACACCTGCCTCAGCAAGACGGTCTATGGACAGATAAGGCATGGCCTGAAACGCAGACCTCTGCCCTTTTTGGTGCTTTTGTATTAATTGCCTTAGCGGATTATCCATAGAATCTCAACTGGCATGCGGCGCAAAAGCTATGATGCTCATGCCAACCAGAGTCACGGTCACGCCAACGATATCCCACCTGTCTGGCTGGACGCCCTCCACCCACCTAAGCCAGAGGATGGCAACGGTTACATATACGCCGCCGTACGCGGCATATGTCCGCCCGGCTGCCGCAGGGTGCAGGCTCAAAAGCCATGCAAATACTGCCAGACTAATTGCCCCCGGCACCAGCAGCCAGATGGATTTCCCCTGCCTGAGCCACAGGTATGGCAGATAGCACCCGACTATCTCTGCAACAGCCGTAATGGTAAAAAGTCCGAGGGTCTTTAGAATAAGCATGCACGCTCACTTTCTAAGGGATATTTTAACATATTAAAACATAGTAACCGCCGTAGCGTATAAGCAAATCAAGCGGCACATCCATGCTATTGCTCCCTCACTCCCCGCTTCCCTGATATAAGGGATATTAGGAGATATTAGGAAAAAACATATAGCAGGAGTAGAATATAAGTATGTACAGGTGCTGCCATGAAAGAGCTACTGGCGATAATCGTTCTGGCGAGCGTCCTGCTTCTTAGCGGGAACGCCTTCGGGGAGGTCTACGCCCTGGTGATGAAGGACGGCACCGTGGACCACTGGAGCAGCCTTATTGAGAAGAGCGACCGCTACTGCGTCACCTTCCCCGGCGGTGAGGCCTGTATCAGCAAGAAGCACGTCATTGCACTCTACAAGGCGGACACCTTCGCCGGGCTCCCTCCAAGAAAGCTCCTGGACCCGCGTTCCGTTAAAGCCCTCAGGCTTGGAGAGTTAAGCAGGCAGGAGGTCGACGCAAAAGTGTTTGCACGGGAAACCGAGGAAAATGAAAAAGCAGCAGCAAAGGTCAAGCTAAAACTGGTGGAGCCAAAGAAGTCCGAAATAACCAGGTCCCGCACCACCGCCCCGACCATAAACAGACGCTCCTCTTCAAAGAGCTATTGATAAGGCCGCATATATGACGCACAAACCCCTCCCTACATCGCGCAGCGGGTATTCTTGGCCCCCTCCACCCCTTCCTTGATATTGCCGAGGATAACCTCTGACTGGCCGGGGTTCACGAACTTCATGACCATGCGGAAGAGAAAGCTTATGGCCTTGCTCCCGGTAAGGTAACCCACCTCGACTGAAAGCACCGTTGCCGCCCCCTCGTTCCTTACCCTTATCCAGTTCCTCATGGGCATGAAACTGTGCATCTGGAGCGAGAGCATCCGGCCATGCGTGAACTCCGCCACATGTCCCTCGCCCCTCAGGCCTAATTTCCCTACCCTGAAGAGCCATTTAAAGGTGCTCCCCTCACCCAGTTTCTCATCAGAAACATCCGTCACTTCCTCAAGGCCGGGGATGAACTCGATCCAACGATTGGGGTCGCTCACAAACGCGAACACCTCACTTGCCGGGGCCTCAACGCGCACGGAACTCCGCACCTTGGACACGAACCGCTCTTCGTCTTTAGCATACCTGCGGTCGGCCTTGTCCAGCTTACCCATAAGTGCTGCCATCTTCGGGGGCATTACCCCAAGGGAGCCAAGCTTCTCAACGATGAAGGAGCTGTTCATGATGAGCTTCATCGAACTCAGCAGGTACTTCTTCCTGAACCCATCGGGCATGGTGATAGTCTCCTTGAGCTTTCCCATGTAGAACTTCTGGTAGCACTCTATTATTGCCCGGTCCAGGTCCTTAAGGCTCATTGACTTGGGCTTTATCACAGGGTCCACGAGGTTATATTTTCTGAAGTCATGCACCTCGATAAACGGGCGCATCTCATCATACATCTCGGCATAGGGCCAGGGGGCAAGCGCCAGATAGTGCGCAAAGTCCGGGTTATAGTGGCGCGAGAGCTCAAGCGTGCGCTTGATGCTCTCTTTTGTCTCGTGCGGGAACCCCAGTATGAAGCTCGTCTCGGATATCATCCCGTGCTCCGCTATCAGCCTTATGGCCTCGACCCCTATCTGCACATCCACCTCTTTCTTTATGAGGTCAAGGGTCTCCTGGTTCGTGGCCTCGACACCAATATAGATATGGACAACTCCGGCCTTCCGGTATTTCCAGAGGATGTCCCTGTCCCGCACTATGTCCTCGGGCCGGGTCTCAAGCAGGACGTAGGTGCCCATGTTGCGTTCTATCAGCAGGTCAAGCAGCCGCTCCCACCTCTGGCTGTCGCGCGTGGGGTATTCGTCAGGGAACAGCACGACGTTCACGCCGTACTTGCGGTTTAACATCTCCATCTCCTCCACCACTGCCTCCGGCCTCCGGCCGCGCCAGGAGCGCTCCCAGAACTTCTGCTGCGAGCAGAAGGTGCAGGAGTGGTCGCACCCCCGCGATGTGCTCACCGAGCCGAGCTTCCCTCCGGGGATGACGAAGTAGCTGTAGTCCTCCCAGTCCAACAGGTCCCAGGCCGCACCAAGGGTGTCCAGGTCCTCTATGAACGCCCGCTTTTGAGTCACCACCACCTTGTGGCCGTCCTTATAAGCCAGGCCCCTTACGCCGGACACGTCCAGCCCCTGGCCTATGGCTGAGAGAAGCTCCCTAAGGGTCTCCTCGCCCTCACCCCTTACAACGTAATCACAACATCCCTGGTTCAGGGCCTCCTCGTACTGGAACGTGGGGTGGACGCCCCCGATAATCGTGATGATGGAGGGGTCCACCTCCTTTGCCGTGCTCATCACTTCCATGGCGTCCGGGTAAGTGGAGGTATAGGCTGATGTAGCTACAACAGCAGGGGCCTCCTGCCTGATGCGAGCCTGTATGTCCTCGTGGCAGTGGCGTTTGGTCATGGCGTCGTAGATAATTGGTTCATACCCGGCCTTGCGCGCGGCCTCGGCAAGATAGACAAAGGTCAGAGGGACCCAACTCCCGGCCACCTCCACTACTCCGCAATGGTATGGGGGGGTGATGAAAAGGACGGTCTTCCGTGGCATATGCCATTCTCCTTACACAGCCAGAAATGCCCCTTTCACCCGGATGGATGGGAGCCCGCACCACAGGCCTGAAAAACCATTCTGATGCATACTCCACCCAACGTGCCTATAGTATCACAAACTAAACCTTAAACATGAGTCCGTCGGAATTGAGATGGGGCTAAGGAGCAGGGTGGCCTGTCCCTTAGCCTAGAGACGCATTTGTTGAACAGCTGGCTATTTCAAGTAACGTATCGTTATGTCCCGGGCATTGGGGGATTGTTCTTGCCATGGCAATCCGTACAGTTGTTCTGAGTGGTTGTCTGATACATCTTTGCCTGGTTCCCGTATGATGGTTTGTACTTTCCGTCCGCCCACAGGCTGAGAAGTTCTATTGTTTTCACCGCCACGTCCGCCGAAAGCCTTGCACACCTTTCCCTTCTCTCGGGAGAAAAGAACTTTACATCTTCCTTCTTCATCCACTTCCCCACCGAGATATGACAGAGGGGGGAATCGCTCATGTTTACATTCTTAAAAGTTGCCTTTGGTTTTGCTGGCTTGTATATAGGCAACAGCGTCCCTGCATACCAGGCTATTACATCATTTATTATTTTCTCGCCGTCTTTACCGGCAATAAAGCCGGCAGCCATTCCAGCCCCCATCAACGTTCCACACGTCATGCCCCAGCCTACTCCACCTCCATGGCCCCACCTGAAGGCCTCTAATGGAAGCGAGCTGTAAGGCTCTCCTACGGACTCCCGCAGAGGTACGAGTATCCCGCTGATAGTGGCGTAAGCGCAATAATCCTTATACCAGGTCTCATATGCGATGGCGGCGGCCTTCTCTGGATCAACTTTCTTGTAGGGCCATGGGAATGGTTGCCTGCCTTTTGCGTTCGCCTGATTGAAAAGGGTCGTCCCGCCTGCCAATACAACAGCCGTGCCCACTGCAAACTTGCCCGCACCGGAGATAAGCTCTCTCCTTGTCAATTCATTGCAGCTCTTTATCATCAACTCAGACATGGTCTTTCCCCTCTTTTTTTGCTTGATGTGTTTCCGGTTTCAACGCGTACGCCTCCAATGATGTTGCACAGCTACTTTGCCGATTATTTGTATGCCTTATATCGCATAATGAGACCTTTATCGATTAAATGGTTGCTTTGCATGTATTATTATACCTACTAATTGTACCTTTAGCTTTAATTATATTTTAAACTTGAGTAGTCCAATAAGAACAAGTAACATATATAATGTTTTAGAGTGAACTTTGGAGGAACTGTGTTGATTTGCACTGTAAGCTGACACAGTTTCACTTTCCTGGCACCTGCCGAGTACAGCAAGTGGCTCACACCCCTTGGAAATCAGGGGGGCCAGGGAAACCTCCCTGTTATTGCTCCCATCCTCTCCCACAGCTTGCGTACAAAAGGCGTTTGTGATAATGTTAAATCTCCGCAGGGCTGGGGCAGCACTGCCCGGCATCAGACACCTTAAATAACCGAACCCCGGCAAGCTGACAGGCCGGACGGAGGCGGATATGAGCAAGAAAAAAGTCGTCCTGGCATACTCTGGCGGGCTTGACACGTCGGTCATCATCAAGTGGCTGATAGACAAGTACGACGCGGAGGTCATAGCCTTCTGCGCTGATCTTGGACAGGAAGAAGACCTGAAGGCGGTGAAGAAAAAGGCCCTTGCAACAGGCGCTAAAAAGGTCTATGTCGAGGACCTGCGCGAGGAGTTCGTGCGAGATTATGTCTTCCCAATGCTTCGCGGCAACGCTGTCTACGAGTCAGGCTACCTGCTTGGCACATCCATTGCCCGGCCCCTCATAGCCAAGAAGCAGGTGGAGATAGCAAAGCGTGAAAAAGCCTCGGCCATCTCCCACGGGGCCACCGGCAAAGGAAACGATCAGGTCCGCTTCGAGCTTGCCGCATACGCCCTGAAGCCCGACATTGAGATAATAGCCCCATGGCGCCAGTGGGATCTGAACTCACGCAAGTCTTTGATTAAATACGCTAAAAAGCACGGCATCCCGGTGCCTGTGACAAAGAAAAAACCCTACTCCACGGACATGAACCTCCTGCATATCTCCTATGAGGGCGGCGTGTTGGAAGACCCGTGGGCAGAGGCCCCAAAGGACATGTATACAATGATAACCCCGCCTGAGAAGGCCCCGAACAAGCCCTCCTACGTGACCATAGAGTACGAAAAGGGCAACCCGGTGGCCGTCAATGGCAAGAAGCTCAGCCCGGCCAAGCTACTTAAAAAACTGAACGATCTTGGAGGTAGCAATGGAGTTGGACGGCTGGACATGGTGGAGAACCGGTTCGTAGGCATGAAGAGCCGTGGCGTGTACGAGACCCCCGGGGGAACGCTCCTGCATCTGGCCCACCGCGCTGTCGAGAGCCTCACCTTGGACCGCGAGGTCCTGCACATGCGCGACTCCCTGGCCCCGAAGTACGCGGAACTCGTTTACAACGGTTTCTGGTTCGCCCCGGAACGCGAAACGCTTCAGGCCTACATGGACAACATACAGAAATCAGTCACCGGCACGGCGCGCCTAAAGCTCTACAAGGGCTCTGCCTCGGTGGTTGGCAGAAAGGCCCCCAAAAGCCTCTACCACAAGGGCTTTGCCACATTCGAGGCTGACGATATCTACGACCAGGCGGATGCCGAGGGGTTTATCAAACTCAACTCCCTGCGCATGCGCATAAGAAAGATGCGGGGGTCACAGGGGGCCACGGGCCCCTTTTAGCTTGTGGCTTTCGCCCCGACCGCTAGCGACACATAGAAACGAGACCAGCGGTGCCACAGGCCCTTTTAAAAATTGAGGCTTTCGCTCCGACTGCTGGCGACACATAGAAACGAGACTGGAGGGGCGCAGGCCCTTTTAAACGAGGGGTCACTGACCCCCTTTTAAAAATTGAGTGCAAAGGAATTATTATAGGTTGCCTTAAATGAGCTTACGATTGTCCTCAGACGACATCCATCTGCTTGCGCTTTGCGCCATACCGAAGCTTGGCGCAGTGACCAGAAGACGGCTTCTGCGAGCCTTTGGTGGTTCTGCCGAAGACGTATTCAGGGCAGATACTGAAGAGCTCTGTGAGGTCGAAGGCATAAGCGGCATAAGGGCCCAAGCTGTAAGGGACTTTGGTGATATAGGGGCCTTTGAGAAAAGGCTAGAGGGTGTCAGGCGCTCGGGCGCGGACATCGTGGCCATTGGCGGACCAGGCTATCCCTCTCCGCTGGAGTCTCTTGGGGAGGAGTCCCCGCTTGTTCTTTATATAAATGGAAAGTGGCTTGATAGCGACACCAACTCAGTAGCCATTGTAGGCTCGCGCAATGCCACTCAGTACGGCCTGCGCATGGCCGGGCGTATTTCCTCGGACCTCGGTGCAAAGGGTGTCACTGTAACAAGCGGCATGGCCTTGGGGATTGACACAGAGGCCCACAGGGGCTGCATGCAGGGCGGGGGCAGGACGCTGGCAGTGCTCGGCACGGGCATAGATGTCATATTCCCGGCCAGCAACCGGGGGCTGATGGGGCGCATCGAGGCCTCTGGCGCGGTGATCACGGAGTTCCCCCCCGGCACGCCGGGGCATGCGATGAACTTCCCCATCCGAAACAGGATAATAAGCGCCCTCTCCCTTGGCGTACTGGTGGTGGAGGCAGCGGCAAAAAGCGGCTCCCTGATAACGGCAGGGCACGCCCTGGACCAGGACAAGCCAGTGTTCGCGGTCCCAGGAAACGCGGATTCGGTGTACTCCGAGGGCGCAAACGAGTTGATAAGGCGCGGGGCTAGCGTGATCACGGACGCTGTGCATATAATAGAAGCCTTGGCCCCAAGCCTGAAGGGTCTCCGCAGAGGCGGCGAAGCAGCACAAAGGCCGGACCTCAGCGCGGATGAGAAGGCCCTGGCCGCGCACATGGGCAGAGAGCCCATGCATATTGACGAAATTGTTAGATCAAGCGGACTTACAGTGCCAAAGGCACTTTCATTGCTCCTGACCCTTGAGCTCAAGGGAGCGGTAAAACAGGAAGAAGGCAAGAGGTTCTACATAAAATAATATGGCTACTGGATACATTGATAAAGACTTCAATGATATAGAGCACCTCCAGGGCGAGGAACTTGACAGACTCAGGGAAGTGCTTGTATATATATTAATGAAGGACAATGACATTAACGTTGACGAGGTTTACGCCCTCGTATTCCAAAACGGCGCCAGCATAACCTGGCACTAGCGCACGCGCTCAGGAGGAACATGGGTTCACTTGTTATTGTAGAATCGCCCGCCAAGGCCCGCACCATAAACAAGATACTAGGCAAGGGCTTCACGGTCAAGGCCTCGGTTGGACATGTCAAGGACCTGCCCCAGAAAAAACTGGGCGTGGACGTTGACAACGGTTTTAAGAGCGAATACGGGATCATCCCCGGCAAAGAGAAGGTCATCAAGGAACTCAAGGCTGCCGCGAAAAAAGCGGATAAAATATACCTGGCCCCGGACCCTGACCGCGAAGGCGAGGCCATCGCCTATCACATAGCCTCAGAGGTCACCACCAAAGGCAATGAGGCCAATGTCTTCCGCGTGACATTTAACGAGATCACGAAAAAAGCAGTGCTTGCGGCCATGGAGAACCCGGGCAAGCTGGACATGGAGAAGGTGGAGGCACAGCAGGCCCGCCGCGTGCTCGACCGCCTGGTGGGCTACAACTTAAGCCCCCTTCTGTGGACGAAGATACAGCGCGGGCTCTCGGCAGGACGTGTGCAGAGCGTTGCCGTCCGGCTTGTTGTAGAGCGCGAACGCGAGATAGAGGCGTTTATCCAGCAGGAGCACTGGTCCATACCCGCAGGATTCGAAGGGACTACTCCCCCTGCCTTCAAAGCAAAGCTCCACCGCTACAGGGGCGACCTGCTCATCACCCGCTCGGAGGAAGATGGCAGGAGCTTCCTCGTCACCAGCGAGGAGCAGGCAAAGACCATTACTGAGGAGTTGACTGCGGGTCCCTTTGCAGTTTCTTCAGTGGAGAAGAAAAAACGCAAACGCTCTCCCTACCCCCCCTTCATCACAAGCACCCTGCAGCAGGAGGCCTCCAGGAAGCTGGGGTTCTCGGCCAAAAAGACCATGAGCGTTGCCCAGAAGCTCTACGAGGGCGTCGAGTTCGGAAGCGAAGGCGCTGCCGGCCTTATCACATACATGCGTACCGACTCGGTGCGCGTCTCCGCTGAGTCTCAAAACGCAGCACGCGCATTCATATCAAAGACATATGGAGACAGCTACGTGCCGGGCAAGCCTCCGCGCTACAAGAGCAAGGCCTCGGCACAGGAAGCACACGAGGCTGTGCGGCCCACCTCCATGGAGCGCCCCCCCGAGCTTGCCAGGAAACATTTAAACCGGGACCAGGCAAGGCTCTACGAACTCATCTGGCAGCGTTTCATCGCCAGCCAGATGAAGCCTGCTGAGCTTGAGCAGACAGCAGTGGACATCGCAGTGGCTGGGGACAGCGACACCGCGTTCCGGGCCACCGGACAGGTCATAAAGTTCCACGGTTTCATGGCGCTTTATACCGAGACGGTGGAAGACACCACGGATGACGACAACGGCGACGCCATTTTACCGCCCCTTAAAGAAGGCGACGTGCTCACGCTCAAGGATATCGAGCCAAAACAGCACTTCACGCAGCCCCCTCCGCGCTACACCGAGGCCTCCCTCGTCAAGACGCTTGAGGAGAAAGGCATCGGACGCCCATCCACGTACGCCTCCATCATGTCCACCATAGTGGACCGCAAGTACGTGGAGCGCGATAAGGCCAGGTTCTCTCCAACGGAGCTGGGCTCCATGGTCAACGATTATCTGGTCGCCCAGTTCCCGGACCTCCTGGACCCTGAGTTCACGGCCAAGATGGAAACGCGCCTGGACCGCATCGCCACAGGCAAGCACAAATGGGACAAGGTGATAAAGGACTTCTACGTACCCTTTGAACGTGACCTTAAGCAGGCTGCCCAGGACAAGAGCAAGGTCAAGCCCGAAGACCAGGAGACCGACGAGAAGTGCGACAAGTGCGACTCGCCCATGGTCATACGCTGGGGCAGGCACGGGCGCTTCCTGGCATGCACCAAATACCCTGAGTGCAAGAACACCCGCCCGCTGGAGGGCGAGGGACCGCCTCCTGTTGCCGATGAGCCCCATGACGAGAAATGCCCCAAATGCGACTCTGACATGGTCATCAAGACCGGCCGTTTCGGGAAGTTCATAGCCTGCACCAAGTACCCCGATTGCAAGACCACCAAGGCCATCCCCACGGGCGTGAAATGCCCAGATGACGGCGGCGACCTGGTGGAGCGCAGAACGCGCAAGGGCAAATCATTCTGGAGCTGCGCCAACTACCCCAAATGCAAGTACGCCATCTGGAACAAACCCTTGCCCGAGCCCTGCCCCAAGTGCAAGGCCTCCTTCCTTGTGGTCAAATACAAGAAAGACAGCGGCGAGTACAAAGCCTGCCTGGTCAAGGAATGCGGGTACAAAGAAGAGCCCGGCAAGGGGTTATAACCCCGGGGTCACGGACCCCCTTTATGTCTTTTAAGATAAATTGCCAGTCGATCAGAGGCAAAGACTTCTCTCAAATAAAAGAGGTCTTTGCCTTTTCTTTTTTTCAATTACACGAGCACGCGAAGATATGCTTGCCAGCAGGTCTAAACAAAGACTCCCATTAAATATAAGTCCTTTATTCTCCCGAATTCCGTCAACCTTTCCACGGACTGTTATACTTAGAGATGCGTCCATTACTAATAGGCATAGGCGGAGGACATAGCGACTCCGGGAAGACCACGCTGGCCTGCGCCATCTTAAAAGAATTCGTGGGCTGGTCTGCTATTAAATCCGGCAGCGATTCCATGTACACTTCGGTTGTTGACGACCCGGAGGTCTTAAGCGAGCCGGGCACGGATACCGCTGCCTTTTTAGAGGCTGGGGCATCTGCTGCAGTGCTCGTTAAAGCCCCGAAGGAAGAACTTCCCGAAGCCCTTGTGTTGGCGTTTGAGCGCCTTGACTCTCTTTCTGACTTGCCCGGCGTTGTGGTGGAGGGCAACAGCGCAATTGAGGTTTTAAGCCCTGATATAGTAATATTTAGTTTTGATGCATTTAGCGAGATAAAGGAATCCTCCAAGGCCGTATTTGAACTGGCCGACGCACTGGTGTGCAGTGGCGCCATGCCGGAAGAGGCCGCTGGCCAGAGGCCGGTGTTCAGAAATGGCGAAACAGAAGCACTAATAGCATTTGTCAAAGAGAGACTGGATGAGCCAAGAGACAAAGCATAAGCCAAAGGAGTTCGCAATGGTTGCAGACGACGTGGGCATAAAGATACACAGCTGCCAGCTGGGATGCTTTTAGGTATGATCGTCTACCCCTTTGAACTGGCCCTCACCTTCTACTTCGCAGCCGTAATATTCGGCGTGGTGGAGGTAGTACGCCATAACAAGACCACAGAGCGCCTGATGTTCGCGTCCGTTGCCCTGGGTTTTATCAACCATTCGGTGAGCATAGTCTACCGCTACATTGAGGCCGGGCACCTTCCCATCACAAGCCCGCACGAGGCAGCGTCCTTCTTTGCCTGGGCCATAGTCTTCCTGTTCTTCCTGATGGAGTTCCGCTACAAGATCGGACTGCTGGGGGCCTTCATAATGCCCGTGGTCTTCTTCCTCATGTTCGCCTCGTCGCTGCTTTCAAGGGAAATACACCCCCTGCACCCCACTCTTCAGAGCTACTGGCTCGGCATACACACGCTATTTGCCTTTCTTAGTAACGCGGCCTTCGCCCTTGCCTGCGTGACAGGCATCATGTACCTTGTGCAGGAACATTACCTGAAAACCAAGCACCTTGGGGACCTGTTTGAACGCCTGCCGGACATCCAGACCCTTGACTACCTGAACTACCGCCTTATAAGCATTGGTTTCCCGGCACTTGTGCTTGCCATGATAACCGGCTCTCTCTGGGCCAACTCCGCATGGGGCAGCTACTGGCGCTGGGACCCGCGCGAGGTGATGGCCCTCATCACAATGTTCATCTACGCCATCATACTCCACGCTCGCCTTCTTGCAGGCTGGAGGGGAAAACGCGCAGCACTTCTATCCATATTGGGGTTCACTGTCTTGCTGCTGGCATTTTTCGGGGTCAAAATTCTTCAGAAGGGGATGCATATCTTTTCATGAAAGTTCTCATTGTCGGGCTCAACCACACAACCGCAGCCGTAGAGGTCAGGGAAAAACTCGCCTTTAACGGACCAAAGCTGGAACAAGGCCTTCGCGAGATACACGCATTGCCGGAAGTGCACGAGGCAGTGATACTCTCCACCTGCAACCGTGTGGAGTTGTACACTTGCGTCTCTGACGAGGAGGCCGCCTCCGGGGCGATCATGGACTTCATCTCAGGCTTCCACGGGATCGAGCGCGAGCTCCTTGACAGTTCCCTCTACTTCCACACAGGCACCAGCGCCGTGAGCCACGCCTTCCGCGTTGCCTCAAGCCTGGACAGCATGGTGGTGGGCGAGGCCCAGATACTGGGACAACTCAAAGATGCCTTCCAGTTCGCGCTGGAACAGAAGTCCACCGGCGTTCTGCTGAACAAGCTTATCAAGAAATCCATCTCCGTTGCAAAACGCGTGCGCACCGAGACCCGTATAGCTGAGAACGCGGTGAACATAAGCTCCGCAGCCGTTGACCTTGCAAAGAAGATCTTCAAGGAACTCACCGGCAGGTCGGTCCTGCTTCTGGGGGCCGGAGACATGGCGGAACTCGCGGCACGCCACCTTGTCTCAAACGGCGTCAGGGACATCGCCGTGGCAAACCGCACCTACTCCTCCGGGTGCCAGCTTGCTCAGGGCATGGACGGCAGGGCTGTGCGCATGGAGGACTTCATAGAGGAGATGACAAGTTCGGATATCGTCATATGCTCCACAGGGGCCCCGGAGTACGTCCTGGACCACAAGCAGATGAAGGGCGTGATGAAAGCCCGCAAGCAAAAGCCCGTCTTCCTCATCGACATCTCCGTGCCCAGGAACATCGACCCCAAGATCAACAATCTTGAAAACGTGTATCTCTACGACGTAGACGACCTCCAGGGAGTGGCGGACGCGGGGCTTGAAAGTCGCAGAAAAGAAGCGGACAAGGGCGAGGCGATTGTGAGCGAGGAGATAGAGACCTTCCTCAGATGGCAGAGCTCGCTTGATGCTAAACCCACTATCATCGCACTGAGGCGGCATGCCGAGGAGATAAGCAGGCAGGAGATCAGCAAACTCAACGGCAAGCTGGAAGGCTTGACCAGCGAGCAGAAAAAGGCGGTTGAACAGCTCGCCATGAGCATAGTCAACAAGCTGGTCCATCCGCCAACGGCTGCGCTCAAGGAAGACTCCGAGGACAAGGACGAGCTCATCGCCATGATAAAACGCCTCTACGGCCTGGACGATTCCTGACCCGCTGCATCGGGGTTGTTGCGCAAGGGGTCATGGACCCCGTTTATATCGCGGCAACATAAGTACAGCTTAACCTTCATACATATGGCATATGGCATATGGCACAAGGCATAAGGCATAAGGCCGCGCCTGATTTTCTTCTGCAAATCAGTTAATGTGTACATGACACCTTGTGTAATAATCGGATAAACAAAACCCCGAAAAAGCGAAAACCCGCCTCACAAGTTACCCGCTTTATATTGCTGAATCAAATTTGCCGTAGATGACAGGGAAAACAAAAGGAGCCCGTAGCCTTGAGTTATTAAAGGGGGTCGTGGCCTTCAGTTAATAAAAGGGGCCCGTGGCCCCCTTAGTCTATCTTGAAGTGGCTGATGATGGCCTTAAGCTCATCTGAGAGCTGTGCCAGATACTTTGATTCCTCTGTCGTCTTTGAAGCGCTCTTGCTGGTCTCCTGAGAGGTCTTTGCGATGCCGCCCACGTCCATGGTTATCGCCTCCACCGTGGTCGACATCTCCTCGGTGGCAGCGGCTATCTGAAGGACTTTTGAATGCAGGTCCGTGACCCTCTCAAGTATCTTCTTCAAGGCCTCCCCGGCCTCCCTGGACAACGCGGTGCCGATGGCGACCTTCTTGATGCTCTCACCCATGGACGACATGGCCGCGCTTGTCTCGTCCTGCATGGAGGTGATCATATCGCTTATCTCGCTTGTTGCTTTGCTTGTGCGTTCTGCAAGCTTCCGGACCTCGTCGGCCACCACGGCAAACCCCCGGCCCTGCTCACCGGCGCGCGCGGCCTCGATGGCCGCGTTTAAAGCAAGCAGGTTGGTCTGGTCCGCGATGTCGTTGATCACGCCTATTATCTCGCCTATCTGGTTGGAGCGCTCTCCAAGCGAGGTCATCAGAAGCGAGGACTCGTCCATGGTCTTTGATATCTCCTGCACCTCCAGCACAGTGTTCTCCACCACTTTTGCCCCGTCCTGGGCCACTGCCATGGTCTCTGTGGCGCTCTCTGCAATGTCCGAGGAGTTCTGGGCAATATCTATAACCGTGTGCGAAAGCTCGGTGGTGGCGCTTGCCACCTGGTCAGCCGCACTCACCTGGCTGGCGGCGTCATGCGAGAGCTTCTGCATGTCCTCCTGTATCTCCTGGCTGGACTTCTGAACATTGTTGGCAGAATCGATTATCTTGATAATGTCGTCCTTGAGATTGGCGGCCATGAGCTTCATCTCGTTGTACAGGCTGCCGCTTTTTGCGTCTATATCAAGGTGTACGTTAAGCTCCCCGGCTGATATCCTCTTTGATGCCTCGACGATCAGGGTCGGCTCGCCTCCGAGGTGGTTCAGGATGTCACGGGTGATATGGTACGAGAAGAAAAGGACAGCAAAAAGGGCGATCAGGGTAACCGCGAAATCGATGATAAGCGCATTGTAGGCGGACCTTAAAAGCGTGTCAGTCTTGCCGATCAGATCCCCGGCAATCATATCCTCCAATTCCTTAAGGAGGTCGATCTTGCGGGTTATCGTATTGAACCACACAGTGGCGTCCACCCCGAACCCGCCCGTGCCGGCATTTGCAATGGCGATGTCCCTCATCCTCTGCACCTCGGCCACCACGGGCTTGCCCATCCTGCTTTTGAAGTGGTTCCTGTGTTCCAGGGTGGCAAGGGACATGGACACACTGAAGTAGGTGTCCTGCACTGCCACCAGGGTGTTGAACCTGAGGAGCATCCCCTGGGCAAAGGCGTCGTTGGAGAATGTGTTGGTGAGCACTGCCCTCTCAAGCCCCGCCCGCTCCTTGCCCTGAAGGAGGCTTATGTAAGCGGCCGAGGTCTTCATGAGCACCGAGTCCGAGCTCAATTGCGTTAGTTGCTCAATGACCTTGAACAGGGCAGAGTTCATGGAGGTGTAGTAGTCCATGGCCTCTTTAGCTGTTATCTGGCGCTGAAGCACCCTTGCCCGTACGGAGGAAAGGTCCTTTAACTTGCTCTGAAATGCCTTCAGGTCTCTGCTAACTTTCTCGCTATGCTTCTGTAACTTAAGCGAGCTTATCTTTCCCTTAAGAAGCTCTATACTGTTGTCCGTGTTCTTCTTCTGCAAGGAGAGCCTGTCGGCGAATGCCTCCCCGCTTGCGCCAAGGAAACCGGAGGTCAAGCCCCTTTCCTTCTGGGTTTCGTGTATGAGGTCGCCGCTGCTTATGGAAAGCTCGGAGAGCTCGGAGAGGTTCTTCAGGTCATCAACACGATTAAACTGCTCCACGATCCACGCCTGCGAGAAGAAAAGCAGTCCGGCCAGGGGGAAGATAAGCAGCACGATAAGTTTGTTACGGAACTTCATCTTGTCTATAAATTTCATCTTTCCCCCAGTGTCCGGTTATTATACTACCAAAAATCATACCACAATGTTTCTACACTTCCATAGGGCACGTAGGGATATCATATTTATATGGCTCCCTCGTGAAAATGGACCTCCCTGTCGGCACGACTCGCTCACGAGTGGCAGAGACCACGGGGAATGCACTGGTGCATTCAAAACGCCCCTTCCTGCACCCCGGTCATCACCCACGCACAAACCCTCCAAAGGCCTTTATGGCCCGGCCCCTGTGGCTCAATGAGTCCTTCTCCTGCCCGCTCATCTCGGCAAAGCTCCTCTCATCTCCTTCAGGTATGAAGAGCGGGTCATAACCAAAACCGCCCCGGCCCCGCGGCTCCAGGGAGATCGTCCCCTCACAAACACCGTCGAAAACAAACTCCTCTCCCCCGGCAAGGACAAGGGCCAGGCAACACACAAAGCGTGCGCTCCTGCTTTCAGGGGGCACGCCCTCAAGCTCCCTGAGCAATTTTGTATTATTGTCGGCATCGGAGGAGCCCTCTCCAGCATACCTGGCGGAAAAGACCCCTGGCCTGCCCTCAAGCGCGTCCACCACAAGCCCCGAGTCATCGGCAAGCGTAGCCCTGCCCGTGCATAAAGAGACCTCTCTGGCCTTTTTCAGCGCATTGCCCCTGAAGTCCGGCTCGTCTTCCACCACCTCAGGGCATTTCTTCCCCCCCGGGCCCAGGGCCGCCTCGTCCAGGGTTAGCAGCTTTATGCCAGAGCCATCCAGCATACGCGCGATCTCGCCCACTTTCTTTCTGTTCCTAGTTGCCACAACGATCTCGCCCAAACCCTCAAGCATGCATCCTCCTTGCAGTTGCCATGCAGTTGCCATGCAGTTGCCATACAGTTGCCATACAGTTGCCATACAGTTACCATACAGTTACTATGCAGTTACTATGCAGATACTATACAAACAACGGGAATCGTTTACAAATAGAATACCCCAATGGTATTATTATCACTATGACCTCCGTCAGTATTCTTAACAGAGCCGTGTCCAGGGGCATGGACCTTGTGATCGCGCTGGCCGTTGCCGAGGCCCTCCCCAGGGCCGGATGGGTGGCGGCAGTGCTCTATATCCTTGTGGCCGACGGCATAAGCAACGGGGCCAGCGTGGGCAAGAAGCTCCTTGGCCTGCGAGTGCTCGCTGCAAGTGGCGATCCCTGCGGGATCAAGGACTCCATCATGAGAAACCTGATATTCGGGTTGGGTATCCTGTTCTGGACTGTGCTCCACCCCATACTTGGCTGGCCCCTGCTTGCCGCAGCCATAGGCGTTGAGTTCCTCGTGCTGATGGGAAGCGACAATGGCAGGCGCCTTGGCGACGAACTTGCAGGCACGCGCGTGATATACGTGTCCGGCCACGAAGATGAAAACCACGACGGGCCCCCTGAGCAGGAGGAAGAAGTGGAAGGCGGAGATACAACTGAAGGGGAGAATTCATCAGAATGAGTATATTCAGCATCTTCTCAAATGACATGGCCATCGACCTGGGCACAGCAAACACCCTGGTCTATGTAAAGGGCAAGGGCATCGTATGTAACGAGCCCTCTGTTGTCGTACAGCATAGGGATACGAAGAAATGCATCGCAGTGGGCAAGGAAGCAAAGCTCATGCTCGGCAAGACGCCGGCCAACATAGTGGCTATCCGCCCCATGAAGGACGGCGTGATCGCGGACTTTGACGCCACGGGGGAGATGCTCAGATATTTCATCAAACAGGTACACAACCGCAGGAGCTTTGTCTCTCCAAGGGTGATCATCGGCATACCCACGGGCATAACACAGGTCGAACAGCGCGCTGTGAAGGACGCAGCGCACGCCTCGGGGGCCCGCGAGGTCTACCTGATAGAAGAACCCATGGCAGCTGCCCTTGGCGTCGGGCTTCCCATATCAGAGCCCTCCGGAAGCATGGTTGTGGACATAGGCGGCGGCACCACGGACATTGCGGTCATATCCCTTGGCGGAGTCGTATACGCCAAGGCCACCCGGGTGGGCGGAGACCGCATGGACGAGACCATCATCTCATACGTCAAACGCAAATACAACCTCATGATAGGTGAACGCACGGCCGAGCTGATCAAGATAAATCTCGGGAGCGCTGCGGAGTCCCCGGACGAGGAGCCCCGCACCATGGACATAAAAGGACGGGACCTTGTCAGCGGCATACCAAAGACCATCCCCCTGAGCGAGGCCGAGGTCCGTGAAGCCTTGAGCGAGCCGGTGAACACTATCCTTGAAACCGTAAAGGTGGCACTTGAGAACACCCCGCCGGAGCTTGCCGCGGACATCGTTGACAGAGGGATCGTGCTTGCTGGCGGCGGAGCGCTCCTGAAGGGGATGGCCCAGCTCATCACCGAGGCCACCGAGCTTCCAGTGGTAGTGGCCGAGAACCCCCTTACCGCAGTCGTGCGCGGGGTTGGAAAGGCGTTAGACGACCTTCCACTGCTGAAGCGAATCGCCGTGGGCTGATGCTGACACGGCATTTCCGCCTGTACCTGGCCGTCGCCCTTCTCTCAGCCATACTTATGACCTTTCAGAGCTCGCGGGGGGCCCTGAGGCCTTTAGCCTTCTTTGCCCATGCCATAAACAATATCGACAATACCATCACCCTCACATTTTCCTCAATTGCCTGGACGATTCAGGCCATAAGCCAGGACATGGATGACATAGCCATGAGGAGGGACGAGGTCCGCGACCTGAAACTCAAGCTCATGGACCTCAACGAACTCAAGAATGAGAACATGCGCCTCAGGGAAATGCTGGCGTTTAAAATATCAGAGCCCCGGCAGGTAGCCGTCGCCAAAGTCATCTCCCGCTCAGCCCTGACCTGGTCCAGCTCCATGATAATAGACATGGGGACCTCTGACGGGGTGAAAAAGGACATGGCCGTCATCACCCCGGATGGGCTTGTGGGCAAGGTACTTGAAGCCAGGCTCTACTATTCCGTGGTGCTGCTCATCACTGACTCACGTTTTTCCGCTGCCGTGCGCCTTTATAACACGCGTGATGACGCAGTGCTTACAGGAGACGGCGCCGGCGGAAGCGTGATCAAATACCTAGACAGGGATGTACAAGTCAACGAGGGTGATACTGTGCTGACCTCCGGCCTTGACGCCCTTTTCCCAAACGGCATCCCGGTTGCAAGGGTGCTTGCCACAAGCGGCGATAAAAAAGAACTGTTCCATACTGTCGAGGCAGTACCCCTGGCCAGCCTTCACTCCCTTGAAGAGGTAATAGTGGTGGAGCGATGAGAAGGCTAGTGATCCCGATATTGATAATTCTTGCATTTGTCCTTGAGACAAAGGTACGGGTGTTTGGGATAGGGCCGAGCCTTTCAGTGATGCTGGTCTACTATGTAGGCCTCAGGTACGGGCACTTAAAGGGACTGGGATTCGGCGTGGTTGTGGGAGCGCTTGCGGACGCTGTCGCTGGAAGCTATCTGGGACCCGGCCTGCTTGGGAAGGCCACTGTGGGATACCTGGCCCAGTATCTGAGAAAGGGCCTCTTCATCTGGACCCCCGTGCTCGGCATAATAGGCCTTGCTGCTTTTACCGCCCTAGACGCGCTTATCTCATACTTGAGCCTTGTGCTTTTCTTCGAAACACCCACAACGGCTGGAAGGGCAATCACGATCATAATAATCCAGGCATTGTTTAATGCGGCATTCGGCCTGTTCATCACGCCCGGAAAGGAAGACTTGGATGCGGAACCCTGAGACAAGGATACGGCTGGTTGCGGCGGCAATAATCCTTATGCTGATGGTCCTTGTGGCCAGGCTCTGGGAACTCCAGGTGGTCAGGGGCGATCAGTTCACGGTGCAGTCCTTTGAGAACCGGCTGCGAATAGAGCAGGTCGCGGCCCCCAGGGGGATCATCTACGACAGGCGCGGCAACCCCCTTGTAAAGAACGCACCCTTTTATTCAGTCGCCATTGCGCCTGAACTGATGCCGGAGGCTGACCTGGAAGCGATAGCTGATTTCCTGGGCATGGGGGTCGACGAGGTCGGGAGCATCGTACAGCGCAACCGCAATGCCATCGAACCGGTGAGGCTCAAGGGAGGCCTGCGCTTTGACGAGGTAGCGTTCATAGAGGCCAGGAGGTCTGACTATCCAGCACTTGTCATTGACGTTGACGAGACAAGGCATTACCCTTATGGAAAGACAGTAGCGCATGTTGTGGGTTACCTTGGCAAACTCGGCCCCGATCAGATACGAAAAAAAGAGTTCCGCGACGTGCCGCGCCAGAGCTTCATCGGCCAATGGGGGGTGGAGAAGATGTACGACTCCCACCTCCGGGGCATACCGGGCCGCAGGGTCTACGAGGCCGATGCCATTGGCCGCAAACTACGCCTTATAAGCGAGGATATCGCTCAGCACGGTAAAGACCTGTACCTGAGCATCGACCTGGACCTTCAGCGAGCTGCCGTGGAGGCGTTCAAGGGCCAGGCAGGCGCCTTTGTGGCCCTGAAGCCGGATACCGGAGAAGTCCTTGCCCTTGTAAGCCGTCCTTCCTTTGACCCCAACCTCTTCTCACGAGGAATAGACACTGGCAACTGGCTAAGGCTCGTGAACCACCAGGGTTATCCACTGCTGAACCGCGCCCTCCAGACCCAGGCCCCTCCAGGGAGCGTGTTCAAGCTCATGACGGCCATAACCGCCCTTGAGGAGAAAGTCCTGACCCCCGAAACAATAATGATCACCACCGGATCGATTTCCGTGGGACCGTGGAAATACCGGTGCTGGAAGCGCACTGGCCACGGGGAAGTGAATCTGAGAAAAAGCCTGGTGGAATCCTGCGACGTTTATTACTACAAGGCCGGAGAGCTAACAGGCATTGACGCCATTGCAAGGACTGCCCGCAAGTTTCACTTTGGGGTAGAATCCGGGCTTAACCTCGTAAAGGAAAAGAAGGGGCTCATCCCTGACTCTGCATGGAAAAAAAGGGTAAAGAAAGAACCCTGGTACCTGGGGGAAACATACAACGCGGCCATTGGGCAGGGTTTTGTTCTGACCACGCCTATTCAGCTCGCTAAAATGATCTCATGGATCTCAAACGGGGGCTACGCCTACGACCTCACTCTAATACGAACTGACGAACCACCGGAGCCCACCGAAAAAATAGACGTGAGCCCTGAGACTTTAGATGTGATAAAGGACGCCCTGAGAGGCGTCGTGGCGGACGAAAAAGGCACTGGCCGCAACGCCCGCAGTGATATCGTTGATATTGCCGGCAAAACCGGCACCGCACAAGTGGTCAGGCTCAGGGAGGACGAGAACCGCAGCTTTGATGAGATCCCTTACAAACTTCGAGACCATGCATGGTTCATCGCATTTGCACCGGTGGAGAATCCTGAGATCGCGGTGGCCGTGTATGTTGAGCACGGAGGAGGTGGCGGAGCTGTGGCCGCCCCTATTGCAAAGATAGCCATCGAACAGTACATTAGGAGCCTGGAGGGCTATGTTCAGAATTGACCGCAGGCTGCTGGCAAACATGGACTGGCTCCTGGTCGGGGTGGCCGTGCTTATCTCGGTTGCAGGTATCTCCACCATATTCAGCGCCACCCGTCCGCTGTTTGGGGGCACCCCTCCGGATTACTACATAAAGCAGATCTACTGGCTCATGCTGGGGCTCATAGCCCTGATAGCGGTAATTAGCGTGGACTACACCTGGTTCCATCGCTCAGCCTACTACCTGTATGGCGGGGGGATCGCACTGCTTGTCATCACCCTGGTACTGGGCCGTGTGGGTATGGGCGCTCAGCGCTGGCTCAGCCTGGGGCCCTTCAATATCCAGCCAAGCGAGTTTTTCAAACTGGCCTACCTGATGGCCCTTGCAAGGTTTCTCTCCACAGACTCGGAGTCCATGGACTGGAGGACCCTTCTAATGGGGTTTGGCCTTCTCGTGCTCCCGCCTCTGCTTCTGGTACTTGTGCAGCCGGACCTGGGCACCTCCATCGTCCTGCTTCTTCTCTTTGTGGGGCTTGCCCTGGCAAAGGGGATACAGAAACGCCTGGCTCTGCTTCTGGCCGCGCTCCTCATCGTCTCAGTCCCGTTTCTGGGCACCCTTGCATGGGACAACCTCAAGGACTACCAGAAAAACCGTATCATATCATTCGTCAGCCCCGGGGCTGACACCGGAGGGAGTGGCTACCACATACGGCAATCAAAGGTCGCGGTGGGCTCTGGCGGTGTATTTGGCAAGGGATACCTCAAGGGCACTCAGGGGCCTTTCAGGTTCCTCCCTGAAAAACACACTGACTTCGTGTTCGCAGTATTTGCAGAAGAGAGGGGTTTTCTGGGGAGCATGGTGCTGTTGTCTCTTTACATGACGCTGCTCTTGCGAGGGCTCGGAGCCGCGCGCCTGGCAAAGGACGACTTTGCCCGGTACCTGTGTCTGGGCATTGTATATATGTTCGCCATCCAACTGTTCGTGAACATGGGGATGACCATGGGCCTTGCCCCTATAGTAGGCCTGCCGCTGCCCTTCATGAGCTACGGGGGCTCTGCCATGCTCACCAACTACATGGCCGTGGGGCTCATTATGGGGGTGCGCGCCCGCAGATTCGAGCTCTTCTTCTAGGGGCCACAGACCCCTTTTATTCAGGCATGCAATGACCGGAGAGAGTGTCCTGTAGCGTTTTAAAAGGAAATCGCAGGTAATCCAGCGGTCCTTGTCAGGCTTTTCTTGTCCGGGCGGGTTTTGCTATACTATCTTTCTTCAAGTAGGGCATGGTCGGCGGTGTAGCTCAGGTGGTTAGAGCATACGGCTCATATCCGTAGTGTCCGGGGTTCGAGTCCCTGCACCGCCACCACTTCACCTCCAAGGGCTGAGAGATCAGCCTTTATTTGGTCTACGATTCTCACACATAATGTTCTAAGCCACGGAAATCATATTTGGTGGCAGACGAAATAATACTTATCACTCAGAAGATTAACTGCAAATACTGTTGTGGAGATTCTGATATAATGCGTAATCATACAATTACGAGGAGAGTAATATGTCTAGGGCAATGAGAACTTTCCAGCGTACAATGGACAGGGTAGATAAACAGATAAAGCTCTACGAGAGGCTATCAAATGTTCGCTTTAAGAAAAAGCCTAAGACTATTCCAGAAAACATCCTTTCAGATATCATCAGGATTGCCTTAGTGCTAGGTGTTTCAGCTATGGATGCCTACTTTACGGATAAGTTTATTGAGAGATTTGTTCCATATATACAAAAGCACGGCACCAATGAGACAATGATAGCCCAACTGGAAAAGCTTGGATTTGGGACTGAAACTGCCTTACAACTAATCCCTAAAACACGCACAGAACGCCCGTACAGAAGGCTTCGAAATCTTGTTGAGCAGTATCTTGAGAGAATCGTTACTCAAAGATTCAGTGCCATAGATAAGCTATTTAAGTCTTATGAAATAAAGGCTCTATCGAAAACGGCTCAAAAGAAGGCTCGAAGGAAGATCTTGTTAAAAGTTGTCGAAAATGCTGTTAAACGTAGGAATGAAATAGTTCATAAGGGAGACCTTAATAATCACGATAAGTTAAGACCAATCAAACTCTCCGAAATTAAAACTCGGCTTAATTACAAATACGTATTGCTGAAATAGCCGATTATCATTTATAAATCATACAGTTAAGTGCATAATTATTCAGCGAGGTGAATAATGCACAAAAAAATGCACTAATTGTGGCTCCA
>SDBV01002844.1_pt1 | contig 25841 bp, 20 predicted proteins | sample 2277081 | NCBI WGS metagenome assembly SDBV01 (sample SAMN10402039, study PRJNA504765) | marine sediment metagenome | isolation source: marine sediment core GS10_PC15, 223 cmbsf | place: Arctic Ocean: Southern Knipovich Ridge | collected 2010 | reverse complement strand
TTCAGATTTCAGATTTCAGATTTCAGATTTGTTAGCCGAGCCGCTTGCGGCCGTTGATGGATTGCAGGACAGCTATAAATTGTAGAACAGCCGCTCTCGGCTGATGAGATGATGCCCACAGCCCACAGCCCACAAGCCCACAAGCCCACAAGCCCACAACTCACACAGCCCACAGCCCACAGCCCATAGCCACGACCGCCGCAAGCGGCAGGGCTAACGAGTTTGATGATGACCAACGCGAGCAAGCTCGGCGGCTAACGGCTACGGTGTAAAAAAGCGTCAAAAAACACAAGAAAATGTCACGACCACTTATCGCAATCGAAAACCTGCAAACCCATTTCTTCACCGACGAAGGTGTTGTAAAGGCCGTGGAAGATGTCTCGCTGGTCATACCCCGCGGCAAAACCCTGGGGCTGGTGGGTGAGTCGGGCTGCGGGAAATCCGTTACGGCGCTGTCGGTGATCGGCTTGATCTCTCCGCCCGGGCGGATCGTGGGCGGGGAAATCACGCTTTGCGAAAACGACAAGCCGGTGGTTCTCAACAAACTGCCCGAGGCGCGGATGCGGCAGATGCGCGGCGGCCGCATCGCCATGATCTTCCAGGAGCCCATGACCTCGCTCAACCCGGTCTTTACGATCGGCAACCAGATCATCGAGGCCGTGCGACTGCACCGCGACGTGGGCAAAAAAGACGCCCGCGACTTGGCCATCGAGATGTTGGCCAAGGTGAAGATCCCCGCCCCCGAACGGCGCATCAACGATTATCCGCACCAGTTTTCCGGCGGCATGCGTCAACGGGCGATGATCGCCATGGCCCTGTCCTGCGAGCCCAGCCTCCTGATCGCCGACGAGCCCACCACCGCCCTGGACGTTACCATCCAAGCCCAGGTGCTCGACCTGCTGCGGGAGCTGCAAGAGTCGCGGAGTATGTCCATCCTGATCATCACCCACGACTTGGGCATCATCGCCGAAATGGCCGACGACGTGGCCGTGATGTACGCCTCGAAGATAGTCGAAAACGCGCCGCTACGGGAGCTTTTCCAAAACCCCTTGCACCCCTACACCAACGGTCTCTTCCACTCGCGGCCCGAGCTGGGGCAGCCCAAGGACAAAAAACTCAACACCATCCGCGGCATGGTCCCCAGCCCCTTGCGGTTCCCCGCCGGCTGTAAGTTCCACCCCCGCTGTCCGTATGCCAAAGCCCAGTGCGAACGGACCGAGCCCACCCTCCGCGAGGTCCGGCCCGGCCACTTCGTACATTGTCACTTTGCCGGTGAGTTGGAGTTTCCTCCATGAACAATGCTCCGTTAAAAAATGACATCTTGCTGAAGGTGGAAAACCTCAAAAAGTTCTTCCCCATCCGACGTGGAATCTTTTCCCGCGTGGCCGCGCAAGTTCAGGCCGTCGACGATATCAGCTTCCACATCCGCCGCGGCGAAACCCTGGGCCTGGTGGGCGAGTCGGGCTGCGGCAAAACCACCGCCGGCCGCACCCTGCTGCGGCTGCTCAAACCTACTGCCGGAAAAGTCACCTTCGACGGACACGACGTCGGCGCCTGTCGCGGCGGCGAACTCCGCAGGCTTCGCGCCGACATGCAGATCGTCTTCCAAGACCCCTTCGCCTCGCTCAACCCGCGCATGACCGTCAAGGGTATCGTCGAGGAAGGGCTCATCGTTCACCGTCGCGGCAACCGCCGCCAGCGGCTGGACGCGGTCAACGAAACGCTGCAGCGCGTCGGTCTCGACCCCAGCTACATCAACCGTTATCCGCACGAATTTTCCGGCGGCCAGCGGCAGCGGATATGCGTGGCCCGGGCGCTGGCCCTGAACCCCAAGTTCATAGTCCTCGACGAGCCCATCTCGGCGCTGGACGTTTCCATCCAATCGCAGATCATCAACCTCTTGACCGAGTTGAAGGCGGAGCTCGGCCTCACGTATCTATTCATCTCGCACGACCTCAGCGTGGTGGAATACATCAGCGACCGCGTGGCCGTAATGTACCTTGGCGAAATCGTGGAGACGGCCACCAGCCGACAACTCTACGCCGAGCCCTTGCACCCTTACACCCAGGCGCTGCTCTCGGCCATTCCCACCATGGAGCCGACCAAGACCCGCAACCGCATCGTCCTCAAAGGCGACGTCCCCAGCCCCATCAACCCGCCCAGCGGCTGCCGCTTCCACCCACGTTGCCCCCGGGCCATGGATATCTGCTCCGTGCAGCCGCCGCGTCAGTTGGACCTGGACGGGCATCTGGTTTCCTGTCATGCGGTGGCGAAAGATCTCGGCCTTAGTGACAATGCCTCTACTTAACCCCAGAAGAGACGCCGACAAATATGCCTGCAAAGGGGGGGGGATTTGCCGATGGCGATGACATTGGTGAAGAAGCGGTTGACATATTTACGATGGTTGTGGATGATGGCGGTAGATTATGTTGAGGCAGGATGAATCATGATGAGTGTGCCGACCCAACCAAAGATCTTTCACATTACGCATCTCCGTAACTTAGAGCAGATTGCAAGGGATGAAGGGATTTGGTCGGACGCTAAACGAATCGAGCGGAAACTAAACTGCCAACTCGTCGGCATGTCCACGATCAAACAAAGGCGTTTGGAAGACATCGACGTTCGCTGCCATCCAGGAATAAAGGTTGGCCAGTGTGTGCCGTTCTATTTTTGCCCGCGGTCGATCATGCTCTACATTTTGCACAAGGGGAACCACCAAGACATAAACTACACCGAGGGGCAAAGGCCGATGATTCACATGCAAGTGGACTTGCGCGAGACCGTAAAACAGGCCGACAAGAGCAGCGTCAAATGGGCCTTCAGTGATTGCAATGCCGGGTCTCGCGTGGCTGATTTCTTCAATCGCCTGGAAGATCTCGACAAGGTCAACTGGTCGGCGGTCAAGGCATCCGACTTTCGAGACCCAACAATAAAGGAAGGCAAGCAAGCGGAGTTCCTAGTTTTCGAAAGTCTTCCCTGGACGCTAGTCGAAAAGATTGGCGTCATAGACGAGGATATTCAAAGTCAGGTAAATGACTTGCTGAAAGACGCCGCCCACCGACCGCCGGCGATCATCGAACGTGGGTGGTATTACTGAGTACGAGGACCGTAACATGATAGAACTCAAAAGAGGCGATATTCTCCAAGCCGAAGCCGAAGCATTGGTCAACACGGTCAACTGCGTCGGTGTAATGGGACGAGGCATCGCGTTGCAGTTCAAGAAAGAGTATCCCGAGAACTTCGAAGAGTACAAGTCGGTTTGTGATCGAAAAGATCTTTATCCCGGCAAGATGCTTGTTGTGAATTTGAACCGTTTGCATAATCCACGCTACGTGATCAACTTCCCCACCAAACGGCATTGGAAGGGCAAGAGCCGAATCGAGGACATCGAGTCCGGTCTTGATGCGCTCGTGGAAGAAATCCGCCAAAGGAAGATTCAGTCAATTGCGATTCCGCCGTTAGGCTGTGGCTTAGGTGGTTTGGATTGGAATCAGGTGCGGCCACTTATCGAGAAGGCGTTTGCCGAATTGTCCGGCGTAGAGATTTTGTTATATGAACCAACTGGCGCTCCTGCACCCAGGCAAATGGCCAGTACCAAAAAAAAACCAAACATGACGATTGGCCGGGCGGCGCTGCTGGGCCTGATGAGCCGATATCTTGCGGCGAGCATGGATCCGTATGTCACGCTGCTGGAAATACATAAGTTGATGTACTTTATGCAAGAGGCGGGAGAGCCGTTAAAGCTGAAATACAAAAAAGCCCCATATGGTCCATACGCCGAGAATCTACGACATGTTCTCAGTCACATCGAGGGCCATTTCATTAGTGGATATGGCGATGCGGAGGACGATCCGGAAAAACAAATTGAACTCAAACCCGAGGCTTGCCGGCGGGCCGAAATATTTCTGAATCAACACTCTGATACACTCTCGCGTTTCAATCGTGTTGCCGATCTGATCGAGGGATTTGAAACGACATATGCAATGGAGCTTCTGGCTACCGTCCATTGGGTTGCAAAACACGAAGCGGCTCACACGCCGGACGATACGGCCGAGAAGGTCTACTCTTGGAACGACCGTAAACAAATGTTCAAAAAATCACATCTTCAGATTGCTTGGGACGTGCTCGACACAAAGGGGTGGCTGAACGACAGTCGGTTCGTGGAATGACGATCTTTCCAGGTGCCTTCAGCATGGCCGCGCAAGTGTGCCCATGCCCCCCACTGCCGTATGAGTAGAATCCTAACCCGTAATATGTACGTAACGCGGCGTCATTGGCCCCGGTGAGCTATATTTTCATGACGCTTGGTTTCCCCCCTTTCAAACACTATTGCTTGCTTTTTTGCCCGCAATGAAAAAATCCGATCAGATAATCGAGCGGCTTGTGGACCGCGCGCGAGATCTGCACACCTTGCCCGCGGTGGCGATGGAAGTGCTGGAACTGACGGACAATCCCGTGGTCGACACACAGGCGCTGAAGGCCTGCATCGAGCGCGACGCGGGGCTGACCACGCGGCTTTTGCGAGTGGTGAACAGTTCCCTTTTCGGGCTTTCCCGCGAGGTCTGCGATCTCAACCAGGCCCTGGCCCTGTTGGGTACCAAGCCGTTGAAACTTCTGGTGCTGGGCTTCAGCCTGCCGTCGGGTCTTTTCGGGCGCGTAGGCGGCGATATTCTGGCCCGATATTGGCGACACACGCTGACCAAGGCCGTGGCCGCGCGGGAAATCAGCCAAACCATCTGGAACCGGCCGGGCGACGATGCTTTTATCGCCGCCCTGCTCCAGGATATCGGCGAAATGATTCTCATCGAGGAACTGGGCACGCCGTATGTCGATTTGCTGGAAAAAGCCTTCCGCGGCGGCGCTGATCTGCAACAACTGGAAGTCGAGGCCATGGGCTTCGACCATACCGAGTTGACCTCGAAACTGCTGGACCACTGGCGGCTGCCCTCGACGCTGGTCCGCACGGTCCGCTGGAATATTGCACGCGGCGAACTGGATCGCGCGTCTCCCCACGAACGGGCGGAGCGGCAAATACTGCATTTGGCCGAGCTAATCGCCAGACTCCTGGCCGACGGCGACACGGGCGTGCTCGAGCAACTGATCGCAGCCGGCCGAGAGGGCCACAATCTATCCAAACAGCGGCTCAATAACCTCGTCGCCGATTTGGAGGAAAAAGTCGATAATCTGGCCGAAGTCCTCTCGCTGGGATTGGATTGCGCCGACACGGCCGATGACGCCCAAACCGCCCGCAACGGCTACCGCGATCTCTTGGATCGTGCCCATCAACAACTGGCCTCGACCGCCGCGTCCGCCGCCGAAGACATGCTGGCCGCCCGTTTGGGCCGTGCCTCGGAGTTGAGCTGTTGCAGCGAAGCAATGGCCCTGGCCGAGCAGTTGCACTCGCTGGGCTCGGCCGTAAAAAAGTTTGTCGAAAAACGGGAGGGCGAAGCTCCAGCTGAGCCGCGAATGACCACGAAACATCGGCTCAGCAGGAGCTTCGCCCTCCCGGTCGGCTGCCAAGGCGATGATTCGACACGTGCGGCCGACACACTGCTGCTGGCGCGTCTGAACACCGCGGTGGCTGCTTGCCGGCAAGCCCGTTGCAGCCTCAGCCTGCTGATGGTGGAACTCAACAACGTCGAGCAGATCGTCTTCTCGCTGGGCCGAGACGGGTATCAGAAGGCTTGTCGTTGGCTGGAAACCCTATGTCGCGAACTGGAGCATCCCGGCGCGGTCTGCCTACCCATCGGCGAGGCCGCCTTCGCCTTGATCCTCGTCGATTGCGACCGCCGCCAGGTTGCCGGCCCGGCCAATGAACTGATCCATGCGGTCCAGGGCTTTGCTCACCGAAGGGCTAATAGCGGAGATGATACCGCGGTTCTTTCGATAAGCGTGGGCGCGGCCACGGTTGCCATGCTGCCCAAGAACTTTTCCCCCGAGAGCCTTGTGGAAAGCGCCGACCGATGCCTCTACGGTTCCCGAGCCTCCGGCGGCGGCGTGCTCAAAAGCATCGAGATCTATTAAGGGCAACCAACCGTAAGAGTTGTACGCCACCCCCCGCCTTCACGTGTGACGGCGATGCCGCAAGCGGCTGATCGTATGATTTTCGCTGGATTTTGGCTTTTCATGCCGGAGGTGGCCGATTTTTGGTCGATCCCCCTTTTCCATGGACCCAAGTGGATTATAATGATGGGTTTCACCAATTACCGTTTAATAAGACAGTAAACACAAATGCCGAAACAAAAGACTCACAAGGGCACGAAGAAGCGTTTCCGGCTGACCGCCAAGGGAAAGGCAAAGCATCGCAGGACCGGCACCAGCCACCTTGCCACGCATTTGAGCCAGAAACAGACGCGGAATCTTCGCGGAACCGGTACGGTCTGCGAATCAGCCGCAAAGAAAATTCGCCAAGCCCTGGCCGGAAACAGCTACTAAACACAACTTCGCTCACAAAGCAAATGTCGCGGGACGGGCAGGTATAAACGCCTTTCGATCGGTTTGATCGGAAGGGGCCTTGATTCCGCTCAGTAGAAAGTAAAGGTAGAGAAACTATGAGAACGAAAAAAGGAGCGGCCAGAAACAAGGCGAAAAATCGCCTCTTCCGCAAAGTCAAGGGATACCGGGGCGGACGCGGAACACTTTTGCGATCCGCAAAGGAATCCATCATCCGCTCGGGCGTATACGCCTATCGCGACCGTCGTGTGCGAAAACGCGAGTTTCGCAAGCTGTGGATCATCCGCATAAACGCCGCCGTGAGGATGCGGGACATCCGCTACAGCCAGTTCATCCACGGCCTGGGGCTGGCCAAAATCATGCTCGACCGTCGCATGCTCGCCGAAATGGCCGTCAACGATCCGACTGGTTTCGACACGGTTGTGGAGAAGGTCAAAGAAGCGCTCGCCGCGGCCGCTTGATCACCGGCCTCAAGGTCAACAAAACGCTCAAGAGAGGCGGGCATGACCTGCCTCTCTTTTTGTTTGGGGGATTTCAGAGGACAGAGTGTGACGACCTGAAATCCGAAGTCCGGAGTCCCAACCGCCGCAAGCGGCTGGGCTAACAAGTTCGGCATCCGATATTACCCATCAAATCCCGTGATGGACCACACCAATCAACCACCCCCGAGCTTCCTATCATGGCACTAGCGGATTTTCTTGCGGATTTGGATGAATTGGCCGCTCAGGCCGCCGCCGCCTTTGCCGCCGCCGCCGATGCCGAAGCCCTCGAAGCCGCCCGCATCGAACTGCTCGGTGCGAAAAGCGGTCGGCTCAAAAACGTGCAAAAGGGCCTGGGCAAGGTGGACAAGCCCGACAAACCGGCCGCCGGCAAACGTTTTAACGAGGTGAAGAAACAGATCGAGGCCGCCTGGGACGATGCCGGCAAGCGAATATCCGGCGGCGGGGCCATGGATGCCGTCAAAACCGACGGCTTCGATCCCGGATTCGACTACACCGTGCCGGGCACTCGTCCGATCCTGGGCCACTTGCACCCCATCACCCAGACGATCGAGGAATTGACCGACATTATGGGCCGGCTGGGTTTCAGCGTCACCGAAGGCCCCGAGGTCGAGGATCTCTGGCACAACTTCGAGGCCCTGAACATCCCCCTGGCCCACCCGGCGCGAGACCCGCTGGACAACTTCTACCTGGCCACGGGTAAAAAAACTGCCGCCCTGCCCGGTGACTCCGTACCCCAGGGCGACGGCGGTTGGCTCTTGCGGAGCCAGACCAGCACCGTGCAGATCCGCGTGATGGAAAAGACCAAACCGCCGGTGCGGATCATCTCCCTGGGACGCGTATATCGACCCGATACGGCCGACGCCACCCACTATCCCATGTTCCACCAGATCGAAGGACTGTTGATCGACCGCCACGTGACCATGGCCGATCTGAAGAGCATCTTGCACCTTTTCGCCAGCAGTTTTTTCGGCGACGACGTCGAGGTCCGCTTCCGACCCTCGTTCTTCCCTTTCACCGAGCCCAGCGTCGAGGTGGACATGAGCTGGCACGACCGCTGGATCGAGTTCGGCGGCGCCGGCATGGTCGACCCCAACGTGCTGCGTTCGGTGGGCTACGATCCCGAAGAGGTCAGCGGTCTGGCCTTCGGGCTGGGTATCGAGCGGGTTTGCGCCCGCCGCCACGGCGTTACCGACATCCGCGAGTTCTATAAAAACGACGTGCGTTTCCTGCACCAGTTTTAGCAAATAAAATACTAGAATGAAATTGCTTAACCATAGAAATATAAGCCACAGATAGACACAGATAAACACGGATAGAAGGAATCATGTTCCAAGTTAAAGGATCGCCGATACAATAAATAATTTCTTATCAAACCACGAAATTTCGAAAGTACGAAAACACGAAAGGATGTCGGAAAGCATTTGTTTCGACTTTTCGTGCTTTCGTACTTTCGTGGTCCTTTTATCTTTACTTTGATTGCGAGGATTATTGAAATAGTCAAATCCGTTTCGGCATCCGTGTTTATCTGTGTCTATCTGTGGCAATAGAAATCGTTTATAAAAGATTTCCTCACAAAACAAAGAAATCCCTAGCCCTATATCCAAACCATGATTGTTTCCTGGAACTGGCTCGAGCAATACGTGACGCTGGACATGCCGCCGGCCGAGTTGGAGCAGCGGCTGATGATGACGGGCCTCAACCACGAAGGCAGCGAAGAGATCGGCGGCGATCTGGCCGTCGACCTGGAAGTGACCAGCAACCGGCCCGACTGCCTGGGCCATATCGGCGTCGCCCGCGAGGTGGCCGTGATCTGGGGCCAGGAGTTGAAGATCCCCGCCGCCCAGCCCCAATCCACCCAGCCCCAATCCACCCAGCCCCAATCCACCCAGCCCCAATCCACCCAGCCCCAATCCACCCAGCCCCAGTCCACCTGCCCCGGCGTTGCCGACCTGCTCGAGGTGCGGATCGATTGCCCCGATCTGTGTTTCCGCTACACCGCGCGAATAATTCGCGGCATCAAAATCGGCCCCAGCCCCAAGTGGATGAGCAGCCGCCTGCAAACCTTGGGTATCGCCCCGGTCAACAACATCGTCGACATTTCCAACTACGTGCTGATGGAATGCGGCCAACCGCTGCACGCCTTCGACTTCGCCAAGCTGCAAGGCGGGCGGATCATCGTCCGCGAACCGCTCGCGGGCGAGACCATCGAAGCCATCGACCACAAGAAATATCGCTTGGGAAAGGGCATGTGCGTCATCGCCGACGAAAAAGACGCGGTGGCCATCGGCGGCGTGATGGGCGGCGCCGCCACCGAAATCTCCGACTCCACGACCGATATCCTCATCGAAGCCGCCGAGTTCGAGCCCTTGGCCATCCGCGGCGCCGCCCGCGGGCTCAACCTGCACAGCGATTCTTCCTACCGCTTCGAGCGCCGCATCGACTCCGAAAACATCGATTGGGCCAGCCGCCGCTGCTGCCAGTTGATCCTGGAACTGGCCGGCGGCGAACTCTGCCAGGGCGTGGTCGACGTCGGCCCCGCACGGCCCCGGCGCCAGCCCATCACCTTGCGATTCCAGCAGGTGCCCCGCATCCTCGGCATCGACGTGCCGCCCGCCGAAGTCCGCAAGATTCTTTGCGACTTGGGCAACGTGGAAGCTAAGTGCGACAAAAAACAGGTAGAGGTTATCCCGCCAAGCTGGCGACGCGACTTGACGCGCGAGATCGACCTCATCGAAGAGGTGGCCCGCATCCACGGCTACGAAAAGATCCCCCAAGACGTGGGCGTGGCCATGGTCTCTTCCGCGCGCCGCGGGGAGGATCGCGTTCTGAGCAAAACCCGCGGCGTGCTCACTGCCTTGGGCTACGACGAGGCGCTCACGCTCAGCGTCGTCGACGAGCAAACGGCCGCGACCTTCAGCCCTTGGACCGACGCCCAACCACTCACGAGCAACACGCCCATCCTCCGCGGCGCCGACCGCCTGCGTCTGAGCCTGGTGCCCAGTCTGCTTGCCGCGCGGCGGATCAACGAATCGCTCTCCAATGCGCGAATCGAACTGTTCGAAATCGCCAATGTCTACCTGCCCCGCGGCAAGAAGCTGCCCCGCGAAGAGCGTATGTTGGGCATAACCAGCGGGCGTGGTTTCGCCCAAGTCAAGGGCACGGTCGAATCCATCCTGGCCGTGCTGAACCCCGCCGTCAGGCTCGAAGCCGTGGCCACCACGGTCGACCTTCTCGACACATCGAAAAGCTGCCAACTCCGTCTGGCCGGCAACGTGATCGGCTACCTGGGCGAGCTTTTGCCCCAGGCGCTAAAACGCTTCGAGCTTCGCCAGCCGGCCACCGTGGCCGAGATCCGCGTGGCCGACCTCTTGCACGCCGCCGAACTCATCCCCCAGTTCGAGCCGCTGGCCGCCTATCCGGCCATGAGCCGCGACCTCAACCTGGTCGTCGACGACTCGGTACACTGGGCCGACATCGCCGCAACGGTCCGCGCAAACTGCGAGCAATACTACGAATCGCTCGAGTATCGAGACACCTATCGCGACGCCCGGCGGCTGGGCGAGGGCAAGAAAAGCCTGCTCATGTCCCTCACCCTCCGCTGGCGAGAAGGCACAATGACCAACCAGGAAGCCGACCGCATACGCGACAAAATCGTGGCCGCCTGCAAAGAAAAACACGCCGCGGAACTGCGGGCGTAGTTTTCGCGACTTGGGCGCCACTGGCAGCTTTTCTGCCCCCTGCCGCTTTTCGACCTGCCGCTATCTCAATTCCACGCTCGGCTTACATTCGCCCTTCCGCGGCCACATAACGATGTCGAGTCGGCTCGGCCACGCCACTTCAACACGAACCGCGTCCTTTTCGCGCCTGATGGAAACTTGGGGTGCAGGTAATCCGCGTGGCAGCGGCAATAGAACCGCAACAAATTCGGGGTTCGCCGCCCGCACGGTGGCATTGAGTCGCGGGTGGCCGTCGTACGAGTCCAGTTTGTACTCAACGGATTCGGCAGCGCTCAACACAAGTCGCATCCGGGGGGTTACTTTGCCTGCCTGTTCACGCACAACGGGACGAAGCACGGCTCCGTCCGACTGGATCATCACGTTCATCCCTTTCCGGGTGTGAAGAAGCCATGTGTAATCGTGCTCGTGGTCGTCCTTCCGAATGTCGTCAAGCACGACTGCATATGGGGGGACGTTGGCGGACGGGCGCACAAACAGCATGTGTCGCCGAGCGTGCATGACTCCCACGCCCCGGGTCCCCCTGCTGTTGTGGTTGTATGCCTCTGCGCAGTCGGCCAGCGCGTAGCCATAGTGCTCGTGATCCTCGTAGTCGAGAATCTTGCCCTTGGTGCCGAGCCCCGCGCCCGTGAGGGCCTGTCCTTTGCCGTCGATGAGGATGCAATTGTGCGCCACTGTCTGTGCGCGGCCCAGTGGGTCTTGGTTGTTGCCGTATCCGGAATCGATTGCCCAACGCTCGCCAAGACCGTAGAGCGTGAAATGGCCCTTATCCGCCTGGTCGTGAACGCATCGGTCGTAGGGCCCCGCTTCGACGGAGAACATCACGTCTTCCGCGTTCCAACCGGTGCGCCACACGCACAGACCGCGGCCCTCAAAGTGGGTGGATAGTCCTTGCGCGGGCGGCGCGGGAGGCACGGGCTCTACGTCGTTGGCCCACACGATGCGCATGGGCGATTCTCCTACACCACAGCGCACCCAGAGCCACTTGGCCAAGCCGTCGTTCCATTTGTCGGCGAGACGAAGCATGAACGGATCGCGGAATCCTACATATGGTGCGTCGTTGCGAGCGTCAAACACCGTCTCGCCGGGGAGAAGCGACATCACGAAGAACTGCGGAACCTTCCGCAACCTCGCGTGATCGAACAGATCGGGGCCGCCCGCCCGCAACAGGGAGTCAGCGAAGCGAACGGCGTTTGTCAGACCGTAGTTCGCGTACAACGTGCCTTCACCGTATGCGCCCTGCTCGTCGAAGCCGTGATCGATCCAGCTTGAAATCTGCTTAGCGCACTCATCAATCCACGGGGGAGCTTTCTCGGGATATTGGTCCTTCAGCTTCAGCGACAACATCCCAGCCGCGCCCATCGCCACTCCCATGAAGTTGTGGTCTGGCATCCAAAAGGGATAAGTGCCGGCCTCCGCGAGGATGTTCTCCACGTAGCCGGCGGCGACCTCTTCCACTTGCCGCCTTTCCTCGAGTGTCATGGCTTCGCCGAGCCAATCGAGCCCGATTGCGAACCCGCGCATCAGGTCTCCTCGCGCTCCAGCGAAACTCTTGGATACCGAGGGATTTGTGACGGGCAGCTTCCTCGCGGCGACCACGAGAATGCGAGCGCCATGCCTCCCGAACCTGTCTTCACCGGTGAGTTGATAGGCAAAACCGAGGGTCTCCATCCACATGGTCAGACGCCGTCCGTACCTGTGCGCGCGGATACGGATATTGCCGCCGCCCTCATCTATCCTGTCTGGGTCGGCGTAACCATCCGAATCCGGCGAACACAACCTCTCGGCGCTGGCAAGGATCTCCTTCCATACGTGGTCCTCTTTTGCGGATTGAGCGCGGTCGCGCAACTTAGGCAGGTCGGCCTTATCGAAAAACAATGACGGCGCCGCATGGACGGTGCTGACCGTCAGGATGACAAATACGATTGAGATCGCGAACTTCATCAAAAGTCTCCCAAAGCAGCCGTTCTCGGAACCATTCCGAGGCAATTGTCCGCCAAACGGCACAAGCACCACGTTAGTTGAAGCTGTTTGTGTTGTCAAGACTTTTCACGACTTGGGTGATCCATCGGAAGTGTTCGTTCTCAAACAACTTACCCCCAACAAACACCCGGCCCCTTCAACCCACCCCCCCTCTAATCCATTTGTTCCGCCTGTGTCGACTGTGCGGCGACCGTTGAAAAACACCCGCACCCCCCGCTCGCCGGACGATGAGATTATTGGGCAGAAAAACAAAATCAGTTGCAAAAAAGTTCGCTGCTCGCTACGGTGCAAATAGTGATTGACCAGAACAGACGCGTGGATATTGCACCGGACTGCGGCTACGCACGGCAGATCGGCATTCCTTCGGATACGGGCGGTCGGATGGGTACTACTTATTTCAAGCGATTCCGGATGGAAATCGATCTGGTCGCACATCCCCCCCACAAAAAGCTGGTGCCGGGCGGGTATCAGCTACTGCCGTGGGATAGCTCGCTGCTCGACCCCCACGCCCAAGCGAAGCACATGAGCTTCCGCGACGAGATCGACGCCCACGTCTTCCCCTGCTTCAGCGAGTTGGCCAGCTGTCAACGCCTGATGAGGGACATCTCCAACAAAGCGAGCTTCATGCCCGAGGCCACATGGCTGGCCGTCTATCGGGGAGACGGCGCCACGCAAGAGCAGTACTGCGGAACCATCCAGGGCATCCGCCAAAACAGCGGCATGGGCTCCATCCAGAATTTGGGCATAGTCGCAGGGCACCGCGGCCTAGGGCTGGGCACTTGCCTTCTCTTCCGGGCGCTCGACGGCTTCCGACGCGCCGGCCTGGAAGGGGTCTCGTTGGAAGTAACCGCCGAAAACGACGCCGCCATCCGGCTCTACCAGCACTACGGCTTCGCCATCGTGAAGACGGTCTACAAGGCGGTGGAGATGGCTTGCATTTGATTCTATTCTGTGCAGTAGGGTGCGTCCGCCAACTCGACTCAGACCATGTACTTTACCATCGTGCCGGCCAGGCTATTGCGATTGGCTTCACGATAACTTATAGTGCAACTCAATAGCGTTCGATCATATACCCGAAAAACAGGTGTAAGAAAGTGCAGCAAAACGAAACACTCCCTAAACGTCCACCCTGGTGGAAGTCTATCGGCCCCGCCCTGATTACCGCATGTGTTGTCTTTGGGCCGGGCAGTCTCTTAATTAGTTCAAACGTGGGTGCCAAATATGGCTACGATTTTCTTTGGCTGCTGGCGTTTACGGGCCTGATGATGGGTGTTTTCCTCACCATGGGGGCACGGATCGGCGTGGTCGGCGGCGCCACTCCCTGCACGCTCATCGCGCGGCGGCTGGGCCGCCCCGCCGCGGCACTGGTGGGACTCACACTCTGTTTGATTTGCGGGGCCTTCCAGTTCTCCAACAACTTGGCCGTGGCCGCCGCCGCCGGGGCGTTCTTGCCCGACGATGTCGCGGCTTGGGTCGTGCCCACGATCCTCATAACCTTCAACCTGGTGATCATCGCCTTCCTCTTTTCCGCCCAACATATTTATCAAGCCCTGGAGCGGATGATGAAGGTCATGGTCGGTGTCATTCTGCTTTGCTTTTTATTCAACATCCTGGCCGCGCAGCCGAACATTCTCTCTGTCGCGCGAGGCTTCATACCGCAACGGCCCGCGGGCTTCGAGCTAAATGCGCCGAGTCTTGTGGACGGCATAATTGTCGACCCCATGCTGCTGATCGCCTCGTTGGTGGGCACCACCTTTTCCGTGGCGGGCGCCTTCTTCCAAGGCAACATGGTTCGCGAAAAGAACTGGACCATCGCCGATTACAAGAGCAGCGTGGGCGATTCTATTTTCGGTGTCTGCCTGCTAACCGGCATCAGCCTGATCATCATGATCACCGCCGCCACCGTAATTCGCGGCCAATCGGCCTCCGACATCGGAACGCTGGCCATGGCCCTACAACCGCTCTTGGGCTCCGGCGCCTACTGGGTGTTCTGCATCGGGCTGGTGGCAGTCTCCATGAACCCCTTCCTGATTAACGCCATGATCGGCGGAGCCATCCTCTCCGACGGCATGGGAAAGCCGGCCCGTCTGAGCGACCGCCTGCCGCGAATATTCACGGTCGTGGTCATGCTCGTGGGCATGACCGTGGCGCTTTTGGCACTGCGCAGCGGTAAAAAACCGATCGAACTGATCATCTTCGGCCAGGCCTTAACCGTGCTCGGCAACCCGCTCATGGCCCTGGCATTGCTCTGGCTGGCGAATCAAAAAGACATCATGGGCGACCGCCGCAATTCTTGGATAATAAACGTTCTTGGCGGCTTCGGTTTCCTGGTGGTCGTCTTCTTGGCCGTGCGCGTGCTCTGGAGAATCTATTTGCAAGTGTCGGTGTAGAACGGCGTCACAATCAGACTGAGAGCTTAGAGAATGAACGGATACGAACGGGTTTCGGCCATGCTCGACGGCCGGGCGACCGACCGCGGGCCGCTGATGCCGGTAACCATGATGTTCGCCGCCGACCGGTTGGGCGTGCCCTATGGCGAGTATGCCGTGGACTGCGAGAAGTTGGTCGAGGCGCAGCTTTTGACGGCCCAGCAGTTCGGCTTCGACCACGTTTCGGTGATTTCGGACCCCGCCTGCGAGGCTTGCAACTGTGGGGCCAAGGTGCGGTTCTTCGACGACCAGCCGCCGGCCATCGATGAAGCGGCGCCGCTTCTGGCCGACAAGACCACGCTCGTGTCGCTGGCGGTGCCCGACCCCAACGAGGGCCGCATGCTCAATCGCGTCAAGGCCGTGGAGTTGTTTCGGCAAAAGGCCGGCGGGGAGCTTTTTATAGAAGGCTGGGTGGAAGGCCCTTGCGCCGAGGCGGCCGATCTGCGGGGCATCAACCATCTGATGGTCGATTTTTTCGACGACCCGGCGTTTGTCCGCGACCTCTTCCAGTTCAGCATCGAGATGGCCGCGCGTTTCGCCAGGGCGCAGGTAGACGCCGGCGCCGATATCGTCGGGCTGGGCGACGCCGCCGCATCGCTGGTGGGGCCGCAAATTTATGAAGAGTTCGTGTTGCCCTACCAACGCCGCCTGGTGGAAAAGCTGCACGCCATGGGCACGCGGGTGCGACTGCATATCTGCGGCAATATCGGCCCCATTCTTGCGCACATCGGCACGCTCGGCGTCGACATGCTAGACGTCGACTCGATGGTCTCGCTGGCCCACGCCCGCGCGGCCGTAGGGCCGGACGTTACGCTTACGGGCAACATCAACCCGGTGGCGGCGCTACGCAACTCCACGGCGGAGAAAATCGCGGCCGCAATCATCGCTTGCCGCCGCGAATCGTCGCCCCGCTACATCGCCGCCGCCGGCTGCGAGATCCCCCGCGATACGCCGGAGGAAAACGTGCGGGCGCTGTCGGCGGCTTGCGAGTAGGGCATGGCGACGGGTTAGCGGCGGGGCTTGTCCCCGCGCGCTGAGCGGCACGCCGATCAACGCGACGACAAGCGTCGCCGCTAACAAATCTCAGAACAGCCGCCAGGCGATAAGCATGACAGCGAACGCTCCACCGTAGAGGCCGGGGATGAGGTACAAGGCGGCGGCTTGCCCAGGGGCTTGGGGCGCGTACGCCACGATGAGTTTGCGAACGACGACCGCGCTCAGGGCAATGCCGCAGGAGATCAGGGCCAGCGATAGCACCGTAATCACCGGCTCGTGCCAGCCTGGCAGCGGCGTCGGCACGATGGTTTCGTCGAGAATCCCCTTGGCGGTTTCCACACCCAGCGGATCCCAGAGAACTCGTTCCCAATAGGGAATGCGGGAGGTCATCTTCAACAGCGACTTGACCGCATGGGCGGCCGCCATGATAGGGATGAAGGCGATGCCGAAGCAGCAGATATAACGGCCCAACTCCAACCTCACGCTGCACAATCGCAACAGGCCGTAGGGCAGTATCCAGATGAGCATCGGCAGGGCCACGAACAGCGTCGAGGACTTGATCAGTCCCAGGCTCCAGTCGCCTCGCGCGTCCAAAGCCGCGGCGATGTGGTTCGGCGTCCACATCAGCAATCCCTTGCTGAGAGCCCATTCGCCGAAGATTTCGTAGATCACGAAGCCGCTCACCACCAGGCAGAAAGCGGCCTGAGCGGCACTCAGAGGTTTGAGCAGCAGCAGGTCCTGGAACCAGCGGCGGGGGAACCAGCCGGGATTGGGACGGCCCTCGACAGCGGCTCCTTCGAAACTGGCTCCTTCGAAACTGGCATTGTTACGGTCACAGGCCTTCAGGCATTGCCCGCAAAGCAGGCAGGCCGAGTTGTCATCGATGTTGGCGGGCGTCAGACCCACGCCGCAACTGCGACCCTGCAAACAATAGGCGTTGCCGGCGGCAATGCAGGAACGATCCTTGCAGTGGCGGCAGAGCGACTCGTCTCGCACGCCCCAACCCAGCGGCGCCAATCTCGCGTAGAGCCCCAGCAGGTGGCCGACGGGACAAACGTATGCGCAGAAGGCGTTGCGCGAGAAGAGCAGGCCCACCACCACGGCCACCGCCGGCAGCATCAACATATAAAGCCCCATGCGAAACGGTACGCGATGGATGCTGAGGATATGGATACCGACGAAGAGGATCAGAACATAGAACAGCGTGATCGTCCAGCCCGAGCGTAGCAGCGGCGGCGGCGATCTCTTCAGCCCCACTCGCGCGGCCAGCGAGGCGATCAGTTCCATGGGACACACCATGCACCAGGCCCGCCCCAGGAAGATCGCCGAGAGGATGATCAGCGGCCACCAGTAAGACCAGACGATGAGGTTTGCCAAGTTTGTGTTGCGCAGCACCTTGGCGAACTTCATGTCCACGGTATCGGCCGCCAGCCCGCCCACGACGAGCAGCACGAAAACCGCCATCGTCAACAACTGCAAGGCCAGCGGAAATAATGAAGAACGAAAAAGGCGATTCATGTTATTCCGGGTTCTTCTCCGCGGCCAAACAGATAACCCCGCCGTCACGCAGGGCGATACTAATGCGACCGGCACTATCCAGGGCCATTGCCCATGAGGCGGGTGTCGCCGCAAGAGGGTGCTTCCACAAAACGTGGCCGTCATTTACGTCCAAGGCCATTACGGCATTGTCCGACTCGTCGGCGGAAAGCGAGCCGGCCACCACCACGGCGTTGTTTCCCAGGGCCATGGCGGCAACGCGGTGCAAGGGCACCACGCTCCAAAGCGTTTTGGGCCGCTCCTGATCGATCATGGCCGGATCGACGCGGACGACCCGGCCGCCGACGCCGCGAATGACAACGTCGCCTTGGGCTACTTGGGACAAGGATTTATCGGCGAAATAGCGGCCCTGCCAGTACTCGTCCGGAGAATAGAGCAATTGGTCGAAGGCCATCACCCGATCGGCAACCAAAAAGAGTTCCCGGCCACGCGGCGCTTTTGCGTCCCACCTCTTGCCGGGTGAACTCAGGCAGCGTCCGCTGTCGATATCGTAAGCCGCCGGCGATACGACATTGCCGCCGGCCATATACAGACGGTCCTTGTGCAATAGCAAATGGCCTTGCACGCTGACTCCCACCGTTTGATCGGCGTCGCCAAGGCGGCCGGAGGTGTTGTTTTGCCAACGGATCTTGCCGCTTGCCGCGTCCAGGGCGTAGACGTGCGTGCCGTCATGACCGGCGATACCGGCCGCTGCGTAGACGATACCCCGATCCACAAGCACGCCGGAAGCCACCGGCCAGGTGGAACTCAGGCGGCCGTAAACATTGATCTTTCGCTCCACGGGAGCCGCCCGAAAACGCCAAAGTTGCTTCCCGCTGGCCGCTTCAAAGGCGTAAATCCAGCCGTCGCCGCTGCCCACGAACAGCCGCCCCTCGTCGATCGCGGGTGGATATGCGATGGCCCCGCCGGTGAAAGCTTTCCATCGCAGCTTGCCGGTGCCCGCGTCCAGCGCCCGCACGATGCCGTCCGAACCGCAAAGAACCGTCAGCCCTCCGGCGGTTATGGGAGCGGCCGGTTTGACGGCGGATTTGGGGCGATGGATCCAAGCCACGGCAACCACCTTGGGGATTTCTACATTAGCGGCCCCACGACGAGAATTGTCGGCCCTATAAGTCGCCCAATCGCCCGCCGCCACGGCAAAGGGCCGCAGCCGCTTGGGCGCGTTGGGATTCGATTCCAGCCGCGTGGACGTATCGGCTTTGGCTTGGTAGTCGAACTTTGCAATGGGCGCCAGGCAAATATTACCAACCAACGACAAGCTGCAATCGCACATCCAAGGCCCCCAATACAACATGCCGCCGGAAGCGATCACGCCGTCCATGCAGGGCGGACGCATCAGAGCATAGCGACCGGCGCGATGCTCCGGCACGCTCAACCGCAATGTTCCGCCACGGTGGTGCCCTCGGGCGTAGATGCAGTCGACCATGCCGGTAACCCTGGTGCAGTTGCCGCGCAAGCAGTCCAACTCGGCCAGCACTTTGCCGGTGAGCGGATCGAAAACCTTGCTATCGGGCCGGGGATCGATGGTTCCCAGCGCATATAAGCCTTCGTCTCGCAACACGAGATGGAAATTGCCGTTGGGATATTGCCAGAGCATCCGTCCATCGGCGGCCGAGAGGGCCACCGTGTTGGCGCGTTGCGGGCCGGCCAGATAAACGGCCTTGTCGCTGCACTTGATGTAGGAACTCGACGAAAAACCCCGCCGAGCCGCCTGGGCTCGAAGATTCTTGCCGATGGCCGCCAATAGTTTCTCGTCGCTCATTCGCCAGGCGGGCTTGCCTTGCTTTGCATCGAGACAGGCCACGAACTTCGCAGGCGCGCAGAAGTAGATCCGCCCGCCGCGCATGCAGACGCCCCGGGCGTCGACGGGCTCTTTCTCCCGGTGCGTCCAGAGAACCTTTTTGGTCTGGGGATCGACGGCGAAAAACGTTCGCCCAAAGCCCCAGGGATACTCCGCCTGGTCGTAGCCCGAGGTCATCGGCCTCCACGGCCAACCGCCCTGGGTTCGCTTTCCGCGAAGTGTCTCGTCGCTATACTCGGTCTCGCCGACCAGCGCGTAGAGGATGCCGTCCTCCATGGCCATCCATTTCCACACCGGCCCGCTTGCATTCTCCGGGGCCACGATCTCGTCGACCACCTTGCCCGTGGCCGTGTCGATCAGTTTACAGGATTTGCTGTCCGCCTGGTAGAGAATCCGGGGCGTGGCGATCATGGTGTTGCGATGGATATTAAAACCTTCTTCCAGCGATCGCTTCCACAGCAGTGTGCCGTTGTAGCCGTTGATGGCCACCATGGAATTCACCCAGGGCCAATCACGCCGTTTGTAGCCCACGTGCCCGAAGGCCTGGAAAACCTTGCCCCCGGCGGCCACGCTGACCATGGGAAAGGGTACGTACCAGGGCTCAGCCAGAAACTGCGTGAGGTAGGGCGCCCGGGCGATGCGGTCGGTCGACTGCGGGTTGTTGTCGGGGCCGTGATAGGGGTGCGACCACTCGTCGGTTCCCTCGGGCAGCGGCTTGGTAACCGTGGCGTCGGCCAGAATGAGCTGCCCGCCCGGCCGGATGACGCGAAGCATTTCCTCGCGATGGGCGGATGTCATTGCCACCTGGCCGGGCACAATCACCGCATCGGCCAGATTGTCGGCCAGATGGATATGCGACCAATCTCCTTGCTCGACATAGATCCGCGTCCCCAGCATTCCGGCATCGTCAACGCGACGCCGCGTCGACTCGGTCTGTCCGTTGCCGCGAAGTTGAAGATAGAGCGTCAGTTCGCTCCTCCCGGCCAATGCGATTGCCAATTCGGCGGGCTCGGCGCTTAACAAAACGCAGATACCACGCTGGGCGCCGATCTTCTGTATCATCGCCTGGGGTGTGTCGCCCAAGGAAGAAGTCGTTGTGAAAAAAACCGTAAGAATAATCAGTGCCCAGAAAAATGACGCCGATGTCGTGAAAATGCGTTGACTTTTCATTTGTGTATCTCTCGTATGATAATTGTGACAATGCGAAAATGGGAATCCCGTTTAGCCCGGCCGCTTGCGACCGATGTGTAACGTATCACGCTGGGTATAGCCGTGTCAACATTCCCACGGACATAACTATCGCCCTATATTATCCGGCATGTGTTTCGGAGCAGTTTGCCGGTGCATTGCTTATGGCACTAAAGACCCAGGAGGGTATCCCCCCACCCCCCCTCCCGGGCAGCCCCGATGGCACCGCCACGACCGGCAACAGCGGCGGGCTTCAGTATCCCGGCGAGACCGGCGGCACGACGTTGGCCGACTACAGCGTGGTGCAGAACTCGTTGAACATCGGCGAACTGGGGCTGGGAGTCGATGTGTACGCGGAAGGCACCTACGATTTCCTGCTCAACGCCTGGGACATTTCGAACCCGTTGAATAAAATCAATATCAACTCGGCCTGGATGCAGGTTACAGTGAGCGAGGTGCCCGAACCGGCTACTGCCGTCGTCTGGTCGCTGCTGGGAGCCTTCGGCATGGCCACGTCCTGGCGTCATCGCCGCAACCGTTGAGAAAGCGCGACGGTGAAAATGCCGATCAAGACGAGCAGGGCGAAGAGGTGATTCGTGGTGCGTCGCGGACGCGCCCTACGAACTATCCCGCGGCATCTGCCGGGTTATAACCCGGCCTACTAACTATTCCAGAGGATTGATCACCAGGCCGCTGAGGAGTTTCGGATAGAAGTATGTGCTTTTGGCGGGCATGCGTTCGCCGCCGATGCTGATCTTGCGGATATCTTCGACCGTGGCGGGCATGACAATGGCGGCCAGCGGGTAGTCGCCCGTTTTCAGACCGTCGACTACTTCGTCGACGAGGTGTACGTAGTTGGGCTTGGGCAAGTCGGCGACGGCGAGTAGTGTGTCGAGGATCAGGCGGTGCAGGATGCTTACGCCCAGGGTTTGCCAGTCGTCGTTGTGGTCGGTGGCCACTTGGGCCATCTTGGCGCGGCCGGCGTCGCTTAGCGTGGCCAGCACCCAGCGGTTGTCGCCGGCGGCGTAGAGGCCGATGGTGCCTTGGTCGTCGGCCGTGGCGATGTCTTCCCAAATCTCCTGGGCCTGATCGGGACCGCTGCCGAGGACTTTGGTTTCGAAGCAATCGCCCAGCTTGGCGATCAGTTCTTCGGCGGTCATCCGCGGTACGCCGGTGAAGAGGCGGTGCGTAGGCATTACGGCCAGACCGGGGTCTTCCATGGCCACACACATCATCAGCACGTAGTTGGCCGGGTGGTCGGGCGCGAGCAGGCCCATGTCGTGGATCTGGTCGCGGTAGTTGCAGGCCGTCTCGTAGCGGTGGTGGCCGTCGGCCACAAATATGGGCTTGGGGCCCATGACGGCCGACAGGGCCGAGATGACCGTGGGATCGGTTAGGGGCCACATGCGATGCACCACGCCCAGGTGGTCGGTGGCTTCGAGCGGTGTTTGGCCGGCGACGACCCTTTCGAGAATGTTTTGCGCCTCGCATTGGGGATCGGGATAGAGGCCGAAAATCTGGCTGAGGTTGGCCTTGGTGGTGGTGAAGAGCATCAAGCGGTCGGCCTTGGCCGAGGCGTGGGTCTCTTCGTGCGGGAAGACTTTGCCCTCGCCGAAGCGCGACAGCCGCTGCCGGCACATGAACCCGCGGCGGGTGTACTGCGTGCCGGCGAAGGTGAACTGCTGGTGATAGACGTACAGCGCCGCGTCGGATTCCCTGAAGAGCACGCCCTCGCTCAGCCAGTTTTTGAGGAAACCGGCCGCGCGGCTATAACAGTTGTCCTGGGGCGAGTCGCCCGGCTCCTTGCGATTGAGGATCAAACGCACCACGTTACAGGGATGCTGCTTGTAAAGCTCGTCTTGCAACTGGGGCGAGATAACGTCGTAGGGCGGGGCGATCACGTCGCTCAAGGAGCCCACGTGGCCCAAGTCGTAACGGATGGCGCGAAAGGCTTCAATCTCTGGCATCTTGGCTTCCTGGTCGGCTAACGCGGGGACAAGCCCCGCCGCTAACATTGCAGTTCTATCCTATTTAGTAGCGATAGTATTCCGGCTTGTAGGGCCCGTCCACGGGGATGCCCAGATAGTCGGCTTGCTCTTGCGTCAGCTTGGTCATCTTTACGCCCAACTGGCCGATGTGCAATCGGGCCACTTCCTCGTCGAGCTTTTTGGGCAGCATGTGTACGCCCAAGGGGTATTTTTCCGGCTCGGTCCAAAGGGCGATTTGTGCCAGCACCTGGTTGGTGAAGGAGTTCGACATTACGAAGGACGGGTGGCCCGTGGCGCAGCCCAGGTTTACCAGCCGGCCTTCGGCCAAAAGGATAATCGAATGGCCGTCGGCGAAAGTGTATTTGTCGACCAGCGGCTTGATGTTGGTCTTCGCGACGCCCGCGTGGCTTTCCAGCCCGGCCACGTCGATCTCCAGGTCGAAGTGGCCGATGTTGCAGACGATGGCGTCGTTGGGCATCTTCGCCATGTGCGGGGCCATGATAATGTCGCGGCAGCCGGTGGTGGTGACGAAAATGTTGCCGCGGGCGGCGGCGTCTTCCATGGTGGTTACCTCGAAACCCTCCATGGCCGCCTGTAACGCGCAGATGGGGTCGATCTCGGTGACCAGCACCCGCGCGCCGTAGGAACGCATGGAATGGGCACAACCCTTGCCCACGTCGCCATAGCCGCAGACGACCACGACCTTGCCGGCGATCATCACGTCGGTGGCCCGCTTGATGCCGTCGGCCAGCGACTCGCGGCAACCGTAGAGGTTGTCGAACTTGCTCTTAGTGACCGAGTCGTTGACGTTGATGGCCGGCACGGCCAGCTCGCCCTTCTCGTGCATCTGGTAAAGGCGGTGGACGCCGGTGGTCGTCTCTTCCGAAAGGCCGCGGATGCCCGGCAGGAGATGCTTGTATTTTTCGTCGTGGACCATGGCCGTGAGATCACCGCCGTCGTCGACGATCAGATCCAGGGGCTTGCCGTCGGGGAAAAAGAGCGTCTGTTCCAGGCACCAGACGTAATCCTCGTCGGTCTCGCCCTTCCAGGCATAGACCGGCACGCCGGTGACGGCGATGGCCGCCGCGGCGTGATCCTGGGTGGAAAACTTGTTGCAACTGCTCCAGGTTACCGCCGCGCCAAGCGCGGTGAGCGTTTCGATCAGCACGGCCGTCTGGATTGTCATGTGCAGGCAGCCCGTCACATGGGAGCCGGCCAGCGGTTTCGATTGGCCGTACTTCTTTCGCAGGGCCATCAGGCCCGGCATTTCGTTTTCGGCCAGGTCGATTTCCTTGCGACCCCACTCGGCCAGCGAAATATCAGCAACTTTGTAAGGTAATTTTGTTTCCACGTCAGCCATCTGGATTTATTCCTGCAATAATAATAAGTTTTTTAAGCCCGTTTGCACGGACTATCTGTATTTTCAGTAACGCATATCATACGTGCCTGCCCCCTTTCTTGACAAGGGGCCAAGGCTGTGATTTCCCCGCCTCCGCGTTGATATTTTGCATGCCGATTTCCAACATACTCGCATTTTACTATCATTCACCCATTCACCGTGTGCTACATCTTGTGTAAAGAGGTCGCTTTTTGCTATAAATCGCTCATGAATGCGTTGATACTCGTCGATATCCAGAACGATTTTGCCCCGGGCGGTGCCTTGGCGGTGCCCCAGGGCGATCGGGTGGCGGCGGTGGCCAACCGCCTGATACCGCATTTCGACCTGGTCGTGGCCACGCAAGACTGGCACCCCGGGGATCACGCCAGCTTCGCCTCCCAGCACCCGGGCAAGCAGATCGGCGAGGTGGTCGAGTTCGACGGCTTGCAGCAGATCCTCTGGCCCGACCACTGTGTGGCCCAAACTCACGGGGCCGATTTCGTCGCGGGACTCGACGTCGACGCCATCGATCACGTCGTCCGCAAAGGCACCGACCGAGCAATCGACAGCTACAGCGGATTTTTCGACAACGGCCGCCGTCGGTCCACCGGGCTGGGCGATTTTCTCAAAAGTCAAGGCGTCGGCCGCGTGTTCATCATGGGCCTGGCAACCGATTACTGCGTGAAGTTCACAGCCTTGGACGCCGTGGAGTTGGGTTTCGAAACCCAACTGATCGCAGACGGCTGCCGCGGCGTGGACCTCAACCGCGGCGACGTGGAGCGGGCGATGGAAGAGATGCGTACCGCGGGCGTGCGCGTTTTGCATAGCGAACAAGCCGTAGGGTGCGTCCGCGACGCACCGTGAACTGCCGACAACCATCAACCACAATCGGTGCATCGCGGATGCACCATCCGGCGTCACACCCGCTTCTGCGTACGTTGCAGTTCGATTTCTTCGAAGGAGACAAGCGGCCCTTTCCCTGCTCCGGGGCATTCGCCGCAGGTGCATTCCCAGGAGCCGGGCGAGCGGAGGTTGGATTGCCAGAAGGGCCAGGTGCGGCATTGCAGCGGTCGCGCTTCGTAGACGGTGCAGCCGCTGGTTTTGCGGATGAAGAAGACGCAGTCGCCGCTTTCCAGTTCGCGTAGGCTGTGGCGGCCGTGTTCTTTGCGGACGTATTGGCGGCGGAACTCGGCGGCGGTCATGCCCAACGATTCGGCCAGCGCGGCGATTTCCAGCTTGTTTACCCAAACGTAGCCCGGATCGCCGATGCAGCAGCCACCGCAGCCGGCGCAGCGGAAACGCAGGCCGTTTTCGTACCAAGGGAGGCTCGACGGTTGGTCGGACTGGTTTGGGTCGGATGCGTTGTGGCTCTTGTCGGTCATTCTTAAACAGTAGTAACCCGTCCCTCGCCCGGGGTTGTGAGCAGATTTTCCCACCCGGGCATGAGTCCGTAGGCGGCGGCCATGATTTTGATGGGATGGGCGGTCGGTTTTGTGGTGCCTTGTTCCATTTGCATTTTGCAGGCGCTGCATTCGGTCGAGCCGGCTTGCAGACGTGGATTCCGCATGGCGGAAACCACGCGCCAGCCGATCCGCAGGCTGGTGCGGTAGTTCTTTTGTTTGATTCCAAAATCGCCGGCCATACCGCAGCAGCCTTGTTCGATGCAGTGCACGGAAATGCCCGGGATGAGCCGCAAGAGGTCTTCGCCGGGCGAGCCGATTTGCATTGCCCGCAGACGACAGGGCAGGTGATAGCCGACGGTTGCCAGCATCGGTTTGAAGTCGAGTTGCAGCTTGCCGGCGGCGTGCATTTCCCAGAGGAAGGCCCCGGC